>Ga0116227_10004233_pt1 | contig 31234 bp, 25 predicted proteins | sample S1TSphgellanicum_FD_89693 | JGI IMG/M metagenome (GOLD analysis project Ga0116227, IMG submission 89693) | Host-associated microbial communities from peat moss isolated from Minnesota, USA - S1T2_Fb - Sphagnum magellanicum MG | ecosystem: Host-associated > Plants > Peat moss > Unclassified... | reverse complement strand
ACGTTGGTTTTCAATATTTATTGCAAAAACTCCACATATCATATTCACATCATATACCAATTCCTTTCAATGGAAACTTGCAAAACTTCTACAAACATCTTTTGGGTCAAAACACATAACTAGAAGCCAATAAGGGTGTCGGATGTTAGACATAATCAATCAAAATCAAACATTTATTTTTATATTACCATTTAAAATCATAGTAATCATGGCAAGTTAATCATTTTTCCTTCATATGAATGTTAGAAACTTAAAGTGAAAATTCATTTGATCCAATTTTAAGTTTTGGTTTTAATTTAGGATGTTTGAAAATGTACACCTATTATGTCAAATGGAATCAATTTTGCAAAGGACTATCAAAAGGACTCATATAATCAAGGAATTTTCATTGAAAAAATATAGATGATAAGAACATATTAGTCACACTCAAAAAGCATAGATACTTTTAAAAATGTGGAATTCTAAAACTTTTAAAATTCAAAGAATGTTTTAAAATTGCTTCAAATTTTCAAAGCTTCAAAAGTCCTTTACCACATATAAATGGGTTATAATGTACATGATGTGTAAAAAAATGTTATAGCTTAAAGTACAGTAAAATTAAAAAATGTAAAAATTTAATTTTTAGTGACGACTTAAAATTTTGATCATTTTTCAAGATGAAACATTGAATGTATAAAGAATCTACACATTTTAAAAAATTCATATTTATTTAATAATGACTATTTTAAAAATGTGATGCATGGGAAACATTTAAATATTTTTAAAACAAGTTTTTAAAAAATTATTCAAAAATTCATTTGCATGTAAAAGTTTGTTTTGGGAAAAAAGACATGTAATCCATTTCCAAAAGTAATCCCTTTGGCTCCTAGTTATAGGTTTTGACCCTTTTGCAAAATTTAGTGTAAAATATTTTTTCCAACAAACATTTTAAAATTTTACAAAATCAAAAAAGGTAAAAGGCTGAAGCATGGTAAAATAGACATAAAAAATTGTTGCAACAAATACAAAGGTCTTTGAATAAAAGAGATTATAAGTATATGATTTTATATATTATGTATGTTGGCATTGACTCCCAAAGTTAAATTGGTATAATTATGTTTTCTCAAAGTATTTGCAAATATTTGAAAGCATTTTAAATATTTTTGGGGTACTTTTTAAAGTCCAAATGACATGAAAAGTTCAAAGGAGGCTAAATATGCCCATGAAGAAAATTAGCCGTTTTAATTATTTTGAGATGTTCGAGAAAGGTTTAAAGTTTTTTTTTTAAAAATTCCAACTTTGCAATGGGATTTGGTTGTATAATTTATCTTGCTTTGTCCCAAAATTGAAATTTAAAAAATGTTTCTTTAAGGAACATATCCCATTTATGTTTTCTACAATTGAATAAAATTTCTTTAAAAATATTGACATGGAGAATTATGATCATTTAAACATTGAATGTTTTATATTGATTGCATTTGTTTAATTGAAAATATATGTTTTCAGTATTCCAAATTATTTTCATCTTTGCAAAAGCAAAAATTAAACAATAGATCCCTTTAGTGATGTTTCATAATTTATTTTTCAATCAAGGTGTCAATACTAGACCTCCAATTGCTTATGTTAGCTTGTTAAAAGCTTGAATCATTATTTCTTAAATGCATAATTGAAACTAAATCATGGAAGCTTCAATATTTTGCTAAACATGTATAGAAAAATGAGCACATTACCAGATTATTTTTCAGAAAAAATGACACAAAATAAAAAGTCAATTGATGGATAAAACATGAAAAAACCTAAGGATAACAATGAATGACAAGTTTCTATGTGATTTTGTTGTAATATATCAAATTAAACCTTTAATTTTTGGCACCAATAATGTGATCCTTGTGAACACGTGTTCAAAACTGGAATTATTTTCTTCTTAGGGCTTTCATTTATGTACCCATACACAAAAGGTACATCTACATGAATTTTACAAGCATGTCATCTTCCTGATTGTGGATCATATGCACACATTGAATCCCCAAACAATTCACTTTGTACTTTGATTCAAAATTTATTACAAACAATTTGAAACATGCTTAAAAAGAAAGAAAAACAAAAAAACCAACCTTTTTCCTATCACGAGAAGCACATCAAATAAGGAAAGGGAAAGACCTCCTAAAATCACACACAAACATCATATCAATTTCTGTCCCCGCCCTACTACCTATACTTCCCGTTGTTGTGCTCAATTCCATGGTACTTTTGAGATGATGGGTTTTGTAGAATATATTACCACACGGTGCAGAAAGATGCGATGATGGAAGAGACAACTCGCTGGTCTCGTCTTCTACCTGCGGCTGTGGATATTGCAAACGTGGTGGAGTGCATCGAGTGTATATATATCCGGCGGTATCGCACCACAGGGTCAAGGTTAAACGGCAAGGCCACACAGCATGTATACTCATTGTTCCTTCTGCTCCCTGTCTCCCTTCTCCTCCTCCTCCTCCTCCTCCTCCACCACGCCCTCTCACTGCTCCACAACAAACGAAACTTTCCTCCGAAAATTCATGTTTAAAAACCGTAAAATTCTTGACGATCTGCGATCTTACTTTTCGAGACCACAGAAAATTTCTTGACGTTAAAGATTCAACACAACGCAGGAGGATTGCGATGCAATGCAATCGTAATGCAAGTACATACAAAACAGGAATTGCACTGTCGCCCAAAACACAAACCCTTTGTTTTTTCAGCCAGTCTTTTGGAGGTCCGTTATGGTGCATTCACACTTGATGTTAAGTCAGTGTTAAATGAAAATCTAGGTGGCATCATCCTAGGTGGCACCCAATGTGAAATGGGTTATAGCTTAATGTTAAGTGAATGTTCTCTTAACATAAAATGTTCATGGTAAGTAGGTGTAAGTCCTAAATGACTAGCATGGTGTTAAGGGATTCAACACTAGAGTCCCCTAACACCAAGTGTGAATGCACCTTTAGGGCACCTAAACTTTAATAAAAATCAAACAACATTAAAAACTTTAACTCAGCTTTTATGCTTACTTGGGTTATTTGGAAATGAAAAAGAGGCTTCTTCAACAACATTGGTTGTGCGCACATCACAACCATCTCTCCACGCTTTGTTGCCAAAGCTTTCACCAACAAAGAAGAAAACGAGACCAATGAATTTGTGGAAGGTCAAGCTTGGAGTTCTAGTGCTATAAATCTCCTTTTGGATTTGTGCAAAGAAAAATATCATGCAATCAAAATGGGCAAAATGAAGAAAGCATATTGATTGACAATGAGCAATTCGATTTGAAAAAAAAACTCTCCGAAAAGTTTTTATACATTGGAACAAACCAAATCAAAGTGGGGTAAAATCCATCAACAATATTATCACAAGAAGGGCATCCTTGGCATTGGCACCCAAGCTTTGAAGTGGATTTGGTACAATTGAATGGATGACATGCATTCTTGCTGGAACTACAAAGGCCTATGGCATACCTCAAGGAATGGACATGGGAGAAGATATTGGCATCCAAGCTAATCCTCAAGTGGTCAATGGTGACATCAATTCTAATGTTGATCCAACATCACCAACTATTCAAGTTCTGGTTTTTGGAGTTATTCCAAAAAAGGTGTTCATCTCACCTTGATTTACATCCTTTGCACACAAGGGAGTTGGAGGTGCACCAAACAAAAAGTTTAAAAAATTTGCTCAAAGTTCAATCAATGGAACAACCATCATTGCATCTACTTTGGGAAAGTCTTCAAAATTTGAACTTTTGAAAATGGAAGCAAACAAGGAGATAGCTTTGAAGATGATCGAGCTTGACTATAATGTTGAATGCCAATTACAACTTGCACAACTTTTTGCTAGAATTATGTGACAAGTCAATGGTAATAACCTTTCCATAAGCTAGACATATGAAGCTTGTAGATGATAAATCTTTATGAATTGCCATAACATCTCTATTGAGATGTAATAAAGATTTCAAATCTTCACCTCCAAATCCCACAACTAAGAATTTTCATATTTTTTATGTGCCCCCCGCAATTTTCATAATGCCATTCTCACACACAATGTCCCATTCAAAAAACATTTGTTCCAATAGATGCTTAGATTCATATTAAACACAATGAATTGAAAAAAAAAATCTTAAATTAAAAAAAATGTAGGTAGTATCCCATTCCTTGGTAGAACAAGGAGTGACAATTTAGGTTTTTATGGAAAATATACCCCCCTCCATTTGTTATAATACCATTTCCACACAGAAAGTCCAAATCAAATTTTTTATGTTCCAAAAGATGTTCATATTCACACATGAATTCACACAATTCATGGAATTGAAAAAATTAAAATTAAAAAAAATGGTAGTTGTTGTCCTACTCTTCTCTACCTTTGGAACTTGGGAGGATAGTGTTGTGAGAAAGTATACACCCCCTCCATTTATTATAGTGTCATTTCCACACATAAAGTCCAAATCAATTTTTTTCTATTCTAGTAGATGTTCATACTCCCACATGAACTCACATAATTCATGAAATTAAAAAAAAAGAAGCTTCATCTACCAAAAGTAAAATTAAGAAGTTGGATTACACTCCAACCAACTCAAAAAAAATTGCCTTTCGAATGTGCTCCCTAACTACCTTTGCAACTTCACCTTCCTAATAACAAAGGATGCAATTTGCTTGCACCTAATTTCTCATATCTTGCATTCTTTCCACAGGATCGTATCCAAGGGATCGAAGCCCATCAATTAACAATAGTTGTGGAAATCACAACATGCCATAACAATGGGGGTCCATTATCTATCTTCACAATCAATGATTGAAGGATTTTCCAGCAGTTCTTCAAGATTCCAAAACTATTTTCAATAAAAACATGGCCTTGATTCATTGACCAATTAAATCAGATTTTATCCATCTCCAATGTTGGGTTTCGTGGCTTGAAATTTTTCAAGAGGTATTGGTGAATATGATAGGCAAAATCCCAACCAATGTATGGGAAGACTTCTACCCCACAGACATCAACAATAGGTCTTTGCAAAATCAACTTATTCCAAAAGAATGATTAAAAGCTTAAATGTTCCACCATCTACACATGCACCAGGTTGCCCACAATAGACATTCCAAAACAATTTATTAGAATCACAAACAACTTGTGATAATAATGAATGGAAATTTTTTCGGTTAAAAATTCCCTTGTTACAAATGTTTTCCTTTTATCAAGTTTTTCGTATAACGAAATGTGGCAACCATCAATATTCTTGGCCATATTTTGCATTTTGGTAATGTCTCAAAAAAAATTATAATGTTACACAACTACTACCCACTAGGTGATGAATATATTTGGGAAATAATTTTCATGCAATTACATTAACAATTATCTTTGTATATTTCCTTATGGTTGACGCTACTACATCAAAACAATCTACCATTTTTTCACAAGAATGTCCATGTGCCAACCTGAAGATAACAACCATCAATGTTATCCTAGGATCTAATGGTGGCCTTATCCATCAATTGACAACACCTAATACTATGTAAGGCATCGACTCCAATAATAATCCTTGAAATGCCAAATAAGTCATATGATAATTTTCTATGTATTTTTTATCCAACATTTTTGGGAATGTGAACTAAACTAATACCTCCACAACCCTTAGGTGAATAGTTTGATGAGTCCTTTGAAAAACCTTCTACTACAAAACATTGGATGTTGATAACTAATAGCCATAAGAATTGGCAAAAATTGTGAAATAAATGAAGGTTCATCAAAACTTGATTTTTTTGCCATTTACGAGGACAAGATGAAAAATCAAACACAAAAAATGCTTCAAACCACCCAAAATGTTAAGCCCATCACCGCATCCATTTTTGCAAATTTTCACAACAATAGGGGTTGATTTTTAATATTAAAAAAAATTGTCTCTAGAATGTAAAAGACAATGCTTCAAAACAATAAGAAACCAAGTGTGGCCTCCACCTTTGAAAAATGGAGAGAAAAAAAGTCTATAATTAGACCCATGCAACTCACTTCTTGTTTTTTTCTAATTACCCCCCATAAAGGACAATGGTTGGGTCCACCATTAAAGTTACCCCAAAAAGTTCTAGGGCTACAAAGAAACCTTTGTCTCCACATGTGTTAGGAGACCCCGGGGTCCTAGTTTTTTTATTGAAAGAAAATCATAAGCCAACAAGTGGCATTTTGTCATTGGGTGGTTTCAAAACCCTTCAAGGGTAGGGGTTTGGTTTCACTTTAACATGTGCACAAGGGCCAAAAGGCAAACACTGTGAAAAGAAAATGAGCGAATTTCAAAGGAACAAAAGCGTAACATAAATGGATGAAAGTCATCAACTCCCTTTCTTTCTCTTTCCCCTTGGGAAATTTTTTGTTTCATCTTTACTTAAGTTTGGCCTAATTTCAACCCCCTATGATAGTGGATTGTGTTCGATATTAACTTCCTACCAAGTTATTTAAATTATTTTTTTGAATTATATTTACTTAAAATATTTGTGTTACATGCATATACTTTAAGACTATGAAATATGTGAGTGAAAACACAGTTAAAGGAACCAGAGGTGCCAAGGTAAAAGTCATTTTCCAAGGACTGCACATGACACGTATTGTTTTTGTGTTGGTTTATAAAATTAAATTTGTTATTTCGTGTACCATGTTTAACATTACATTTTAGATATAAATACATTTTGAGTACAAATTGATTTTATATCATGTATATTATGCATTCATGCCCTTTATCACATAAATATGAACAACTTTTGTTAAGGCACATTTTATAAATCCATGCATGTGGAATCTCAAATTTTTGATAGGTTTTTCCTGTTCTGATGGAGAACATTCGATTGTAGCTAACTCGATGACCTTAACTCCATAATTTCCAAGGTCAAAAACACTTTTGAACCAAATGTACTCAAATCAATTTTTTTTTAAAATCATCAGTTCAAATCCTTTTGCCCTTCTAATCATCACTGTTAAAATCCTTTCCAATTTTTAGATTGAATGGTGCACATTTGATAGAAAAAAGGACATTTGAAAAAAACAAGGATTGTCCACTCTCAAGGTTTGAGTGCTTTCGACATGCAAAAATATTTTTTATTTGTGTCAAGCTTTGAGCATGTAAACTTTGTAATTAATGGAAAGTATTTCAAAAAAATATGACAGTTCAAACTATTTTATTTCACTTGTGATCTTTCAAACATACAAAAATGCAGTTTTAAAAAGTGTCCATTCACTTGGGTGGTTCCTTTCACTATGTTTTTATTCATGTAAATTTATTTCAATATTTTTGTTTAAATTTAGTGTGAAACATTTCAATGCATAAAACAATTCACTCCAATTAAGGGGAGGTGACATTTGTATGAAATGATGACCTTTTACATGTGTTGTGCATGCATTTTTAAGGTAAGTAACATTTACATGTGGTATTCACCTCCTACTCAAAAGTAAGCCAAAGCTATCGGGTGGATCACAAGTTTGTAACAACATCTATATGATCCTAAGGTTGGGTGGAAAGCTTGTTGTAAATTAGTGGTTTTATCATCTATATTTCTCATCGATTTGCCATTAATTTTTAACATGGTATTAGAGCCGTGTTTACTTTTGAGAGAAGGACAGATTGAAGTTGTTTTTTATAATTCTTGAAACATTGGGTATGTTTTGTTTTTTCAATGTAAAGTTTCAAAACTCTAGGCTTTTAATTTTTTGACATTATTGTATTCACAATCATGACATCCGTTTCTGATGTTTGATGTATTGAAAAGTTGAATGGCAATAACTTTCATACATGGAAGATGAAGATGGAATTTTTACTGCATGCAAAGGATTTGAAGGAGATCACCTCAAGAAAATTATTGCCACCAAATTTAAACTTGGAAAGATTGTTCCTCAAATAGACACTTTTGAAAATTGTTTGTTCATGAAGAAACAAAATTTGGCTCATGAAACAATTCTCCTAAATGTTGTAGATTTTCTATTGCATCACATAACACATGTAGAAACTACAAAAGATGCATGGGATAATCTTTGTGCAACATTTGAATGAAGGCATGTTGGCAAGAAATGGCAACTACATCAAAAGCTTTACAATCTTAAAATTGAGGAAAGCACTTTGGTGTAAGCTCATATTGACAAGCTTTGGATGATTGTAGATTAGTTAGTAAACATTGATCATTAACTTTTCGATGAAGATTTGACATTCATACTTTTGGAGAATCTGCCACCACTTTCCATACCATTGAGGTTTCATTTAGTACCCACATTGATCAATTGTCTATGGAGTTAGTATGTGGACAATTGTTGTAAGAAGGATTGTGACATAAACAAAAAGTGTAGTTTAACCATGGTACAAGAATGAAGCATTAATTGCTAAAAATGTTTATGGGAAGTTCGAAAAGGTTGTAGATTGGAAAAAATTCAAAAATGAAAAGCAAAAGAAGAAAAGAACATGCTACAATTGTGGCCAAAGGCCATTTTGCAAAAGAATGTCACAAGAACAAACAAGATTAGAAGAACAAATTAAAAGGTTCTTCACAAGTAGCAACAATAAGCAAAATTCATTTTCTTATGACTAGTTTGTCTATTTCTGCAATTTATAAGGACTCATGGTTTGTTAATTTTGGTGCTTCATAACATATGACCTTTTAAAAGGAAGTATTATCAACCTTTGACGAAATTACTTTGAATCACAACATATATCTTGTAGACAATAATAAGCTTGATGTATATAGGAAAGACATTATTGTCTTCAACTTGCCAAATGGGATTTTAAAGTGTAATGGACTCAAGATGTGTTGTATGTTTTAAAGTTGGCAGAGCATCTATTATTGATTAATCAATTAATAGAATAAGGCTTCAAGGTGGAATTTGATGCCACCAAATGTTGGTTGAATTGTTTTTATTCAAATAAGGTGATTACTAAATAAAACAAATTTCTCCAAATTATGAAATAAAAATGATAAATTCAAAAGTGGAATTATTTTTGGAGGTTTCAATCATTAGAAGTCCAAAATAAGAAAAGGAAAAATTTGTTAGAATTTTACATTTGGTTATGGTAATTAGCCAAAATTATTAATTGATGATTCAAATTTTGTACTTCATATTTGGTTCATAACTAGACTTGGCTAAATTTTCATATGGATGGTCACTACTTTTTTTTTAATCCTTCAATGAATGATTGCCACCTAGGCAAAATCATAAAATTCATAAGAAAAACGTAAAGGTGTTTGTTATGATTTTTAAAAAGATTAATGTAACTATTAAAGAGTTATATAAGTTGGTTGGAGTTGCTCAATTTTTGGTTGCAAAGTGTAACACCAAGGTTAAAAGAGCAACTTATGACATAAGAGACTTGGACATGTTTCTATGCAAGTTTTAGCAAACATGGACCAAAATAGTTCTGTTGAAGGCATGGATTTTGATGCAAATCATAACTTGAACTTTTACAATGGATGCGTGTATGTTAAAAATACCATCGTACCCGATTTCATTAGAGTGGGGGTTCTTGTGCAAAAACATTCTCGTGCTTGTTCACACACACCTATGTAGTCCCATGGCAATAACATTTCATGGAGGGGCAAAATATTTTCTAACCTTCATTGATGATTTTTTTAGGAAAACATTTTTTTAATACCATGAAAATTAAATTTAGTGTGCTTGACAAAGTTAATGTTTTCAAAGATTTGGTATAAAATGAAATCGAAAAGAAGAACAAAGCAATTAGATGTGATGGAGGTGGGGAGTATAATTCTAAAAATTTCAGTACATTTTACAAGGATAATGACATTGTGAAGCAAATAACCATTCCATGCATGCTAGAGTAAAATGGTGTAGTTGAGAGGAAAAAACGAACACTTGTTGAAAATGTGCAATGTATGTTGTAACATATGAAATTGAATATTAATTTTTAGGCAAAATTCATGGCAACTACAACATATATCCAGAATGGAAACCCTACTAAGGCAATTTCTAACATGACATTAGAAGAGGTTTGGTGTAGATATAAACCTTTAAGCTTCCATGAGTGATTTGCATGTTTTTGGTTATGTTACATTTGCTCATGTGCCAAAGGAAATAAGGACAAAGTTGGATTCCAAAGGTGTCAAATGCATATTCATTGGCTATTGTGAAATACATATTATACAACCTATATACCAATATGTCTCATGATGTTATCTTTTATGAATCCATAAACTTTAATAGGGAAACAATAATTTCAAAGTTGGATTTTGGATCAAGACAAATGGTTTTAAATCATGAACCAAAGATGGAGGATGAAAAAATTCTTCAATAAGTGCAAGAAAATCCAACAATGGTTGAGAAAGACATGATTTTTTCATGTGTTTTTTCTATTGATGTTGATGAACCTTGTTTATTTTATGGAGGCTTTGAATGGTGAAGATTCACAACATTAAAAAAAAGGCCATGGATTCTAGGTTTCAATCTTTACAAGATAATAAGATTTAGAGACTTAATTTTTCTTTTGCCACTTGGTTGCAAACTAGTGAGTTGCAAGTGGATCTTCAAAATCAAATATAATGTCGATGGTTTTGTGGCAAGGCACAAAGTTTGTTTGGTGGCTAGAGGATTTACACAAATTGAAGGTATTGATTTTAATAAAACCTTTTCCCTTGTTGCATGAATGGAATTAATTTGAATTGTGCTTACAATTATAGCCATTGAAAATCTTGAGGTGCATCAAATGGATGTTAAAACTATCTTTTTGAATGAAGATCTTTCAAAGAATATATATATATATGCAACAACCAAAGGGCTTTGTAATGAAGGGTAAACATTACAAGAAATCATGGTTTATTTGACTAAAAATGAAACAAAAACTAATTATTTTGACATTTGGTCAATTTGACCATTTAATCATATTGAAAAAGTTGATCTGAACATGTCCAACTTGATTAGTGATTTTTGACTAACCATGAAATGGTTACTTTGATTAGTCAAATCAAACAAAAAATTGGTAACCAAAAAAATTAATTAAAAAATAGTTCAATTTGTAAGTATAAAATGTAAATAATAAATAAATAGGAAATACCTACCTACCCAACTACCCATGGCATACCTACCCACCATGGCCTCCTACATGCCTATCCACAACCCACCTAATTCTTATACATTTACACACATGTACAAGGTATATACAAATAAACATACTCTACATAATATATGTTGGCAAAAGGGATTGAACCTTGGTCTCCTTGGCTCCACACCAATGTTTTGGCCATCTAACCACCCCATCATTTTGTGAAACAATATGATGTCAAATGTATTTAACATGTTTCCTTGAATTTCCATGAATTTTTTTGTCAATGTGTATAACAACATTTGAATTTCAATTTTTTTCATAAGTAGGTTAGTAGGTACCTAATTAAGTAAATAGGTAGGTACACATGCCTACCTACCTATTTTTTAAAATGTACATACCTATTTATTTAAAATATAGGTAGGTACGGAGGTAGATAACAATTAAATAGATAAATGGTAGGTAAGTAGGTAGGTAGGTAGGTAGGTAGGTAGGACATATTTAAATAAATAAGTAGGTATATATGTTAAGTAAGTACATATGTAGTTAGTTTAGTAGGCATAGTAAGTAGGCAAACTAATCAGATTAATATTGCCAATTTGATTTTAAGCATGGCCATTCAGTATGGTCAATTTGACTAAGCCATGAGCATTTTGATGGACCATTTTAAAAATTTATTTTTATTGATTAGATGTATGATTTAACACTTCGTCAAAATTGTCACTTTAATAAAAAAAACCAACCAAAAGAGTCATGTGTTTTTCATGCCCCATGCTTTTAGTGAAAGTGAACATCCTTTTGGTCAATGTGGACACTTTAATCTAGTTGAATCTTTTTTAAAACTATGATTTCTTGTGGTGAAAGAAAATATGATATGTAAATTTTAAAAATCATTGTGTGGTTTGAAGCAATTTCCTTGTGAATGGAACCACAAGATTAATGCATATATCTTATATTAGAAGTTTGAAAATAATTCTATTACAAAAAAACTTTTATGTGATCATAATTTTGTTATGTTGATGATTTAATTTTGGTTTTTAATGATGTGACTTTGTTGAAAAAGATAAAGGATGATCTCCCTAAAAAATTTGAAATGGTGAATTTAAGTGAGGTCCATATTGTTTAGGGATACAAATAAATCATGTTCAACAAAATTAAGCAATTTATTTGAACCACAACAAATACATTGGAGATATATTGAAACAATTTGGAATGGTTAAAAATAAATCAATATGGATTCCTTTTATGACAAAGGATATGGAGGTTGCGAATCAATATATGGTTAATCATGGGTAATCACATTGGATTGTAGTGAAATGGATTTTCCATTATGCCTTTCTTGGAAGTTTCATGCAAGTAATGGTATGCACAAAACATGATATTGCACAGGTGATGAGGGTTGTGAATCAATTTATGGTTAATCCTAGGTAATCACATTAAATTACAATGAAATGGATTTTTTGTTATCTGCAAGGCATAATGGATTTTGGTCTATGTTTCATAAAAAACATTAAGGATGTTGTTATGGCAAGGTGCATTTTGATGAAGATGTTAACCACAGACATGGGCATGTGTGTTTCAAAAGGAACATAAGCCATAGCCCAGGCCAAGCACATTTTGACGAAAACATAAACCATAACTAAGTTTTTAAAAAAACATGAAAGGTCATCATCACAAAGGACTTTTTATTAATAAACATGAATATTTTCAACACTTGATGGGTGTGATCAAATGAATAATTTGATAATTAGTTTGAGTCAAGGTGTTAGATATCAATGTTCTACCAAGTTATTTAAGCCATTTTTATCAAGTATTAGCTACTTGACATATTTGTGTTACATGCACATACTTTTGGAACCATGAGGCATGTAAGGTAAACTTCCTTAAATATCTCTAGTTAAATTTAATGTAAAACATTTCAGTGCATGTGACGGTTCCTCCAATTAAGGGGAGGTGAATTTGTATGGGATGATGACCTTGTGCATGTGTATGCACTTCTAGGGTAAGTAACATCTGTATAAAGGTATTCATCTCCTATTCAAGGATAGGCCAGAACTCAATGGAGGATCACAAATGGTGGATCATAGTTTTGTGGCAACATTTGTGTGATCTTAAAGTTCGGTGGAGAGCTTGTAAATCGATGTTCTTATCATCTCTATTCTCCATCTATCAATTTCCATTAGATCAAAAGTTGTTGCCAAAATTTTTATTTTTTTCACTTGTATTTATTTGGAAGTAAAAAGGAGAAAAAAAATATGAATATGAAGTTGCATAGATGGATGAGGATGGAGTCAAAACTCTTAGCACCCTCCACCAATCTTACTTTCATCCTTAGTTAGGTTTGGCCTATTCCTAATCCCCCTACTAGGTATACTAGTGTGGCTTGCGTGGCTAACTCAAGTGTAAACATGACCTTGCAATATAACCCAATCGTAAAAAAAACTGTTCTGAATTTTTAATTAATTTCCAGTGACAAAAGCTTTACAAAAAATTCAATAACTCCAACCCAATAAGCCTAAACATTGTGTAACCACCTTCACAACAACCTCGGAGAAAATCTCTGGTGTATTTGGAAGGAGGATTATTTTTTGTAATCAGGCTTACAAAATGTCCCCTAGGGCAGATATATAACTAACAAACAAACTACCTTCATTAATAGATACAATGGATTAATAGTTGATCATTAGATTAGGTACCTCTAAACCTCTTGATCTTTGGTAGCCAAAGTGCAGTAGTACCAGTTGAGCTTTGTATTCCAGTGGCAGCAACATGACATATCCTCCCATACAAAGGCCCACCTGCAGAGAGTAAAAACTCGGAACCCAGAATCACAAACAACATTAATATTGAATGATGAAGGCTGCAAAAACCCAACAATTTCATTGAGATTATGTATGTTATGAAAAAGTGAAGCAAAAGCAAAACAAAGAAAGATCTCACACGATACTTGACAAGACACACCAGAGTCACATGCACTGGATACCTCTTTTCATAATCACTAAGTGTTATGTACTGCACAAGAGAAAGACCAAATGCTAGAAGATACGAAAAATTGCTACATCTTTTTCACATGTTACAAAATAAGTACAGCTAATATGTCAGCAGGCAGTCATCCTCTTCACTAGGAGGCGCATGCACTGCAAAGACTTGTGTCCCTGACCCCTTTGTCCAAAGGGTTCTTCCAAGAGCTCAAATATCTCAGATCTAAATACCAATTTCTACAATAGCAAACCAATAAATGTACGACTACACAAACTGCAAAATGTTCCAGAACTGGCAAGTCTCATCTCTTGCATAGATATTCTTCATCTCCTAGTCAACCCCACCCTCCCTTTCTTTCCCCAGCACAGATTTTACAGAAGATTCTTTTGCATCCAGAATCAATTTGCAGTTCGTTCAACTGCTGTGATTCCAGGTGCAAGAAAGCTCTTTGATAAAACAGATGCTCATCAAGCCTGTGAAGACCGAATGGCAACTACTGAATTGACATTGTATCTCCATCATCATAATTGAAATTTGTGAACCTTGCATTCAAGATTGCAACATACACAGGAAAGATCAGGAAACCCATCAAACCCCATGGTATCTTTTCATGGGGATTGTTGAGTACCCATCATCTTCCTGCAACTCAGCTAGTAATATCCTTTGATCCTGGATGTTTCGCAAATTCTCTCTCCAGGTGAGATGGGACTTTGAGAGCAAGCATTCTGTACAAGCTTTACACTGAGCAAATGGCATTACACTGCCGAGGAGTTTGTTTCTTTCACTCTTGTGCTTTTGTGGACAGTCGCTTGAGAAACTCATAAGTGGTGATCATGGTGGTAGCAGACAGGGACATGCTTGCCCAACGAGCTCCCAGACCTCTGTAACAAGCCTTCCAGCCGCCTTCCTTCACGAGAGTCTGCACTGTTTGCTTTACAGTAGGCTGCCTCACACCTTCTTCATTCCCCAGCACCTGCAATCTAGTCTTGATGGTATCAAAAGGGGTAGTCACCAGTGCAGAAACACCTCCTGCACAGGCCGCACTTAGTCCTTGTACTCCGACTACTACTGCAGAGCTGGGAGGAGCAGCGATGTCGCTGCCGTTGTTGCTTCTGTATCCCAAGCTCATCCATACAGAGCGCTGAGTGACGCAGTAGGAAGCCCACCAGAGAGCATTAGAAGGGGCGTATGTAAGGATCGACATACCAAACCCTCGGTACAGTCCTCGGATTCCATCTGCTCTCACGATCGTCTTGAAGGCGTCAAGGCCGCCTGCGTATCTTGTGGACATGATGCCGCCGCCGCCGCTGCCTCCTTGCACCATCAGACGCTGCGACACCACATCAACGGGAGTCCACACCAATTGCGCTGCGATGGAGGCAGTAAGCCCCGCGGCAGCATTGGCGATTGCCGCTGCTGCAGGCTCCGACATGCCGCCTGCTTTGGTTGCTAGAGATCCGACGCCGGATTTGGTTATCTCCAGAGTGCTCATGTAGAGAGCTCTGGCGGGGATGGTGCCGATGAGACAGGTAGTGAAGCCTTTGTACAGTCCACGCACTCCCTCGCGACGGAGGATGTCGATGCTCAGCCTTGTACAGGACTGCGGGAAGGCCGACGTCGTCACCTGCTGCCTCGTCTTGAGGACCACGACGGGGTACAGCGTCGCGGAGACGCCAGAGAAAAGTGCCGCTCCAAGCAGAAAGAACTTAGACTTATCCAGCATGTGCCAGTCGATGTCTGCCGGGAGACGGATCTCGGATGCATGCTGGTGTTGCTGCCGGAGAGTCATCTTCTTCTTTAGTTCCGCTACTGTTTCCTTGAACTCCCTCCCCGCGTTATGCGGCGCCACTCCGCCGATCTGTTGTGATCAACCAAATCCTCCTCTCCTTCGCAAGCTCTCTCCAAAGCTACCAGACTGGTGTGCAGATCTCACGGGAAGACCTCAAATCGATGTGCGATGAGCACGATGCAAAGCTCTTTTGCAAAGCTGGTACTGCTGCTGTCTCTGTAGTACAACGCAGTGTCTTAAGGAACAGGACTGCCTGATTCTCTCCAGTGCTGCTGCAGCAGATACACTGTGCAGGAAACATTTGAACCTCCCGACGGTCCGAGGCAAGTCCAATACTCAGCCGAGGATCTTCTCCCGCTTTGCTACTATTTCCGCAGAGAAGCCTGGACGACAATCTGCTAACACAACATAACAGAGAGACAGGGAAGACGGAGAAAACAAAATCAGCGTCGATTCTTGGTCGACAGGAAATGGAGACAATAGGACCAGAGAGAAGAAGTATACAGTTCTGAGAAGAGCTAGCGTTTTCAAAATGTAATTTTTTTTTCCCCCTCAAACAACGACTGGCAATCGCACTGGAGCTCTCCCTACTCGGCACGACAAGATTCCTCGCCCACTACTATCCGCTGCACACCCTTGCATTTCCTCTTGCACTGCCATTCCTTTCCCCAAATCCCTCTCTCTAACACACAAATCTCTCTCTCTCTCTCTCTCTCTCTCTCTCTCTCTCTCTGTGCGGCTTCTTCTCCTCCTGCCCCCTCTACAGCTCCATTTTCCTCGGACTTCGATTTGCGCCTCGTCAAAGCAGATCTCGACACACCACGGCTTCAAACTACACAATTTTTTTCTCCAAACACGCCAGCAATTCGATACTGCTCAAGAGGATCGAAAACCGAAAGGCAGAGCCATTATAAAAAAAAGATTCTCAAGCGCTCGCGAGACGAAGAAGAAGAGAAAGCCACGAAGAGAGAGAATAGAAGGCCAAGGGACGACGGGAAGAAGAAGAAGACGACGACGGGTCGGGTGGCGTCGGGCCGGGTCAGGTTTACATGTAAACGCCCTATATTTGCCCTACCCGATCCCTCCTCCCCACACACAAAAAATGTGAGAACCTAAGGCCAAATTTGATTTTATCAAAACCCCTATTTCCAGCCACTTACTCTCCCTCAGGTACCCCCCCCAACCCCCCTTTCTCCCCTTTCCAAAAAAACCCCAAAAACCCTTTCCCCGTATTCCAACTTCCATCCGCTTATGTTCGATCTCTCTCGATCGGGCTTTCTTCTTTGGATTTTGGAATTGGTTCCTCCTTCATTGGGTGGTCTCTTATAGGAGAGAGAGTCTAGCAAAGTTCCGTAACAATTTTTCCAATGCTCCGTCACCACTTGGTTCCTCCTCGGCCCTCACCTTCCCTCCCCCCACCCCACTCTCCCCGGCCTTCATCATCATACATAACTTGCTACCCCTATCCTTTTTTTTTATTCTTTTTTGTTTTTTTACTCATCTTACTAAGCAGAGAGAGTATGGGTTTGTTGTTTGGATTGATTGGGGTTTCGATTCTTACCGTACTTGAGTTTCCGATACTCTGTCACCTACCTGGGACCTTTTTCCTTTTTTTGTTTCCCTTTTTTTTTTTTGGTTAAGTCCTTTTTCCTAGGGCAAAAGGCGAAATCAATTTTTTAATTACGGACCTTCAACCTTGGTACAGTTCCAACCTGGGTCTTGGTTACCCTATGCGATGATGTTCGGTTTTTCAACTTCTTACTTCTTTCGGACGATCCATGGACCACATCCATACCAAAATCCTTTTCTTCTTTTTTTTTATGTACTCTTTCATAAAACTTATTTTGGACGTGTTCCAAGTAATCGATTGTCCCGTACAACAGGTGCTTTTCCGATGCTCAATCAGCCCCTTCCGTTCTTCAACATCGTTTGTTGTCTGACTAGGCTAGAAATTGTTTGATCGGGTTTGATCGGTTTTGTGATTTTTCTTCTTGTCAAAAGCGCTAGATAAAATTTCGAACACTTTTCATCCATTGTTCCTTATCATTTTTAACACTTTTCATCCATTTTGCCTTATCATTTCTAACACTTTTCCATCCATTTTGCCTTATCATTTCTAACACTTTTCCATCCATTTTGCCTTATCATTTCTAACACTTTTCCATCCATTTTGCCTTATCATTTCTAACACTTTTCCATCCATTTTTCATTATCATTTATAACACTTTTCATCCATCGTTTGTTATCATTTATAACTTCTAGTTTTTAGGGTTTCCAACAACAAGTCCCATACACTCAACCAACCCCGAAGTCAAGTTATCACTCAAGTTGACATGTAACCAAACCTAAACCCTAAACCATAGTATGCGTACAAAAGCGTGTAAAAATATTATCACCCATGTCAATATTTGAAAATGCACTTGTTGGTTCATACATACCCATACTACACAACACTTCGGTTCAATTTAAAATGAAGTCTAACAAGTTTCCAAATACCTAAATTGTTACTTATAAGATCCTCCCCAATTTTCGTATAGAAGAAATGACCCCAAAAATGGGGAAAAAAAGAAAAAAACACATTGTTGGTACCCTATATTTTGGAGCGATTATAAAAATGAACTTTTAATATTCAACCGTGTCTCTATATAGAGAAGAGTTAAAATATTAGTGTAGAAAATAAATACACAAATAATACAAGATTTGTGGAATACATTTGTGCTTATGTGTGGGAACAAAAAAAAAGGCCTACGTGATCAATAAGATGGTTAGACCAAGGGACCCAAATTGTTTTGAGTTTTTCTTCTATAAGTTGGCACCGAATTAATTACGTTTTGTAATAGCCTCATAGGCGATGTGCCTTAGAAGTGAATAAAACATTCGTGCACCACCAAAGTTAGTATTTCAATGTTGCATGGTCTTTTGCATGGGCCACAACCGCTTCCCAAATGACATGCAAACACCAAAAGAAGTAAAAAAATTTATAAAAATTCAATGAAAATTTGTCAATGTAATGCCTCAATCTTTGGGCATTATACCCCTACACATGGTCAAATGTGCATTGTGCATGTCTATTACCCTACACTTAAATATTTGGGCAAATATTTTGGTCAAATGTGCATTGTGCATGTCTATTACCCTTATACTCTCCATGTTAAAATATTGGTCTATATTTTGGTCAAATTGTGCATTGTGCACTACTACTACTACTACAAAATCATCTGACTTCATTTTATTTTGTTGACAATTGGGACCAAGTCTACCTAGTTCCCACATTGTTCTAAATATACCATTCCATGGGCATGAATATAAACATATTCTCAAACTACACTTGTCATTCACATGAGATGACCTACTCCAATTGATTGTTTCCTCATGACTTCTTCATGGTGTTTTTTTAATGAATTTAATGAATTTAATATATTTTAATGAATTTTTTTAATCTTGATTTGCATTTTATTTTTTAATACCCAAATTTTGATATGTTCTTTGACATTTTGATTTTTTGTTGTCCATTTAGAGAGATCCCTATTGTAAAAAACTTTGTGTACACAATTTATTGTGTAGGTATTTATGTGTTTTTTTGTATGATATTTCATCGTTTTTGTTGTGTTTTGTTTAGAAGGAGTATCATTCACTACTAAAACTTGAGTGAGCCCTAACATGATTGAACATTGAAGCTTCTAGACGACTCAAATGATCAAAAACTTCCACACTCCAACAAATGGAATCACTCTAGGGACCACTTTGGGGATAAGATAACCCCCAACAACAACAACAAAAAAAATAGGTAACCAAAAGTCCAAAACAAAACAAATTATTCTTATATATAAAAAGATCACTTGATAGGGGCAATACCCTTACCCAATTTTATAAAATTTTAAAAAGAAGGAAGCCGTCTTGTGAATATCTTGATTTACATGCCCCCACAACAATCCAACTAAAGCCAATTGGATGGATGGGATGGGATGGGATGGATGAATGGATGGAGGTTTGGACGGGACCCCCATTTAGACAATTATTTGCTCGACAAGATCCATGACAAATTCTAGTGATGTGGAGTACTACTATATGCTTCTTCCTTTTTTCCCATTTTTAATTTTAAAATATGGATAACTATTACACAAATGTCTTGATAAATAGTTTTAAATTAAAGATTTACTATTTATTTATATTTTAAAAATATAAATTATTTTAAAAATACCCAAGAAAAAGAGAATATGAAAGCTTTCACTGAAAGCTTCAACCCCACCATAAAAACATGCATAAAAAAGTGATGTTGGTGGATAAGCACATAATTTACTAGCATTGGTCAATGACTCAACAACAACCCCCCCTGGAAAAATAAATAAATCAAAATAAATAAATAAATAAAATATTTATTTATTTATTTATTTATTTGTAAAAAAGGGTATTTATTTATTTATTAATTGAAAGGGAATTTCCCCTTCTTTCATGGTGGGACCCACAATGACTGTACGTGGCGGCACCTTTTAGAACCCTAGTGCCCACCAAACCCACCCTTAAAAGAAATAACTCTGGAAAGAAGAAGAAAAAAGAAACAGAGCTCCCTAGTCACAAAACGTGCAGCGACTCTTAAAGAAATGAAAAGAAAAATACACTAAAAGAAATTTCCTAATAAAGAAAGACCCTAGCCTATTCCCTAGGCAGCCTAGCTTAGACCTAAACCTAGACCCCCTAGCTAGCAACTAGACCACAGACACCCACTAGTCAAAAGCGCCAGAGTGACAAAACACGTGTTCATTTACTGATGACGTGTCCAACCCCTACAGCCTAGTTACTAGGTACCTAACTAGTCCCTAAGGTTTTAGGTTTTCCTTAGGATTAGGCTCTACTACTATATAGGTGTCTACTTATAGGGCTCTACAGCTCAGTTATTAGGTACCTACTGATAGGGTACCTTTACACGTAGCTAACTAGGTACCTATCTAGTCCTTAAGGTTCCAAGGTTATCTTTAGGGTTTAGGTTTTAGGGCCTTTAGGGTTAAGATTTAGGGCTTTTAGGGCTAGTGTTTAGGGCTTTAGGGTTAGGGTTCACAGTTTTTAGGGCGAGGATTTAGGGCTTTTAGGGTTAGGGTTCACAGTTTTTAAGGCTGAGCTTTAGGGTTTAGGACCTTTAGGGTTAGGGTTTAGAGCTTTTAGGGTTTGGATTTATGGCTTTTTGTGTTCTCTATTGCCTGGTGACGCTCTTGTTGCGCTTTTGTTGCGCTCTGTTTTTTTGGGTGTTGATTTTGTGCCTTTTGTTGTGGTTTTTTGCCGTAGAAGCAGACAGTGGCAGAAGTAGCAGTAGTTGACAAGTAAGTAACGCTTCAAGCGGCTGTTGCTTCCTGCACACAAGGCGTTACAGACACCTACAAATGATTTCTTTTAGTGGTCTGTCATCTGTTTGAAACTTTGCAGCAAGTAGCAAGCAAAAAGGGGTGTGTCACTTTTCCCTTTCAGGAAAAAGTGTTTTGTGATTCTTTGGCTTTTCGAATATGGCAGCTTTGTTCTACTTACTGCTTTTCCGCCAACCAACTTTTCCTTCCTCTTATGACTCTGATGAGAGTTGTTTTGTATGTGTTTGTGAGTGTGAGAGAGACACAGAGAGAGAGAGAGAGCTAGAGGTGAAATTGCTGGATTTGATTGATGAATGATCTTCTTTGCCTCCTGTGAAATTAGGACTGACATGTGTCAGAAAGCAATTACCTTCTATTGGGTGTTGTTTATTTGTCACCTCCTACTTAAGCTTTGGTTTTGTTTGCTTCATCATGACTTATTGTTGCCTTCACGCCTTAGGACATGTACAACAAAACTCTAGGAGATGGTATGCCTGCTATAGTTGGCTAGCAATTGGTGCTCTTGTTTAAAATAAAGGGAGAGAAATTATTTATTAGACAACTTCCAGATAGCTTTTGCATTGACAATTCTGGACAAGCTATTCATTTTGACTAATGGGCACAAATTGCATAGCTTGATTGCAAATCTTAACTTAATATAGGTGGAGGAGGATGGCATAAGACATAACCTGTGCATGATGCACAAAAAGTTTAGGGAAAGAAGTACAATGCCCAAGGCTCATAACAGTTCTAACCGTCCCTAAAATGCATCAACAACAGTGGGCACCAAGGCACACACATCCATGTAAAAGCAAAAGGGTCTACAAGGAGGAACCTTTGCATGACAGGAAGTTCGGCAAGCATGCCACATCTGCACTTTGTTGGCAAGCAAACATGAACATGAATGAGGTAGAAAAAGACTCCCAAAAGGAAGTGAAAACCACATTGCAAGTTGACCAGGTAGAGTTGAGGTCCAATACCTACTTTAGAACCAGTCATCTTGTTATCTGGACTTTTTTGTTTTTCGACACAGCTCATACACACCCATCACCCCAAGTCCTAGAGATCAGGTGGGTCCTCCTCCTCCATGCCTGGACATGTGCCCTTTATGCATGCATATAACCTGGACTGGGCTGGATGAAATTCTAGTACATGCACACCTCCCAGAGTTTAGAACTTTAGGTTAGTCAGCCCGAACCTGTTTTTCAGTAGTACAACATATTGTCCCCAATGATGGGCTTGTACAACCGATTTGCATGTGACGATGTTAGCCTTGGAACTGGAGCACTATTGTTGTGGGAAAAAAGGGTGTACTGTATGGAAAAAGAGAGCATACTATATGTACCATTGTCATTGCATTATTTTTCTGATTAGTAGAGCTCCATATTATTGGTTTGTGACAAAGGAGATGCTTATGGTGAGACATGACTGGGAACAACAAAAGAGATGTTAGAATTCTGAAGCAATCAATTGGTTAGAACCATTTTCATCATTTTCCCCTGGGAGTACAAATTGGGCAAGCAAGTTGAACCAGCAATCTTGAAGCTTTTTGAATCATCAGCTATCCAAGTGTCATCACCTAACATGTTACATCATCATTGTGCTTTTGTACAGATATTCAGCTCCCCCCCCCCAAAAAAATAAGAATCCAAATGACTAAGTGCACAAAACAGAAGACGGAGAGAGAGAGAGAGAGACAATGGATCTGTTGTGGTCCCTGTCAAGAATTCGCAAAATTGGACCTCATTGTCGGCCAAGTATTTCTTGCCGCGCCTCACATTCAGATAATAAATCAACAAACTCATTCAGCAGGCGTTGAACACCTCTATTTGACGCCATTGCAGGTAGCACCTCTGACTTCAGCAACTCCCGTTTCTTCATTCCCTGGTACCCACAAGATTTGAATCTCTGTCAGCATTATGTTGTGGCTTAATGTTTATGCTCCCCTCCTCTTCCCCCAAGCCCCCCACCTCCAGACCCCCAGGAACCTTGGTTCTCTTGAGGAATGAAAAGAAAAACAATAACATTCAAGGCTTACCAGAATTTCAGGGTTCCAATGGTGATTTTTGTCATGTTTGGAAGGAGCTCTGGAGGGAGAAGATGAGTCAACCACATATGTGGGACCCAACAGCTCTTCACACAGTTCTCGTAAGCGTGCTTCATCCACTTCCCTGACCACCACAATACCCATTTCATCACCCAACTTAGGACAATACTATCACCACCATGAGATCCAATTGGTGCTTCCAAAACTCAAAAAAGAAGAAAATCTACTGTGGACAAAATCTATTCACAAAACTGCATTGCCAAAAGACAAAAAATCTCTGGAAGTTACAAGGTGATCATGTGAAAATTAGACATGTGCAGATTCACCTGGCAAGGCAGCGTGCATATGCCAAAAGGAATCGTCGATATTCAGAAGCTGATTGTAGTGCCTGAGCAGCACTCATCTGAACTTCTAAATGCACTCGTGTCTGCCATTTCTCCTCTTCTAAAGATGACCTGTTTCATGATAGTTGGAAAAAGATACCCACATTGATGTAAAACTCCCTACTTTTTTTTTCCTTTGAATTGCTTTCAAGTTACCAAAATCAATAAAAATTAATGTATTTTATTTTGTGTCAGCAATTACTCAAATTGGGACTCTGCAGTCACTAGAATAGATGTCTTCTTACCTGTTCCAGATGAAATTTTGCCCTGCAGCACCTGTGACCCCTGCCTGAAGCAATGCAAGCTCCCCAGTTTCAGCAGGAGCTGAAACCTCTGGCCATGTAGTCACAAAATTAGATGCTGGAAATCCATCATCTGCAACTCTTAGCCAACAGTGCATGTTCAAGTGGAAAAGGAAGGCATGCTGATTGGCCAGAACTACTAGTGGAGCTCCCGCCCGTGATAACCTAGCTGAAACTACTTTCAAAAGACCTGCAAAGCAGCAACACAGAGATTTGGCCTTGAAGTGAGCGGAAATGACCTGCACCTCCTCAACCGAACATGAACAAAAACTTTGGCTTTCCCTTGTGTGTTTCCATACAAATCAAGAGAAAGGAACCCTTTTCAAAATACTATAAATTTGGATAATGGAGACACTAACCTGGAATCAGAAGGTGACTACATCCTAAGAGCATCCACAAAACCTCACCTGATCACTCTTTTGTAACACCAAGTTTGTCTCTAGGTTTGAGAATCAGCATAGCATGACAAGGGAATTTGATGAGGGGAGTACAGAATAGGTTCCATCACATACCATTGCTTTTCGAGTTTTCGTTGACAGAAGAGGGAGACAGGAGAGGGCTCAGTGACTCGTGAAGGAGAAGCTTTGACTCTTGCAAATCCCAAAGGTAAAGAGAACCCTCCTTTGTAACCAGTAGGAGACTCCAGCCCTGCTGATTACAATCCATGAATGCTGCTGGTGATCCCAGCATCATACTAAGCTGCGATCTACGTCCAGCCATTGTATAAATCTGCAAAATGCAGAAACAGGTGAATTCCAAATCTTGCTCACCCACCGGTATGTCATCAATCATCATGTTGGACTTTGTGATTGGATCACACACTAGACATGGAAGAAGAAGAAACTCCCTCCTGACGTATTATATCCTCTCAAACAGAATCTGAAGCAGACAGACAGAAGGCCAGGTACAAGCTAGCTACAGAAAGATTGGGAGAGAGAATTAGGTTTAATTCAAAGTGGACTTGCAAAGGGAAAGCAAGTACCTGTAAGGTACCATCACTGCAAGCTACTGCCCAGAAATTGAAGTTGCCTGCCAAGGCTGTGGGTATTGATGAGAGCCGATCACGCCACCGGACTACCCCTGCTTGGGAACACACTACCTCTGCTTTAGCTAAGCTTTCCCGTTTCAGGGTTGTGCCTCCTGCTCCTACAATCGACCCCAAGTTGTCTGAACTCTCAATGGGTCTGGACTCTAGAGTTATAGGCGCTCGGATGACAGCATCCTCAGGTGCTTGAGTCCTTATAGAGAGCACTCCTTTCATGCTACTTATCCTCTCCAGAGGTGTAATCATATCAGCTTGTTGAACCATGGCAATACTAGCTGGAGGACTACTGTTGTTCCCAACAGCAAAAGCTTCAGGAGCACTGCTGGGATGAGCAGCAGGAGCAGCAGCACCTGTCTCAGAAAAAGCAGTGTTATTATTGCTCCTTTTAGCTGCCGGCACATCAACACCCCTTGTGCACTCTTCAGGCAAACTTCGCTTATTTTCAGCATCAGACTCTTTTGCTACAACTGCTTTCCCTGGATCCTCCCTTTTCTCATCCACAGTTTTTCGGAAATCTGAGGTGGGTACATTGGGTATCTCAGGTTGTGGGTCATGCATCACTCCATTGCCAAAAGGGCCCTCATGCCCAGCAGGTGGACCCAGAGGTTCAGGAATGATCCGCCTGCGCCCATCAGGACGCCTATATTCTGTCTGTTTTACAGGGCTGGAAATGACTTTAGCAGGAGCACTTGTAACAAGCCCACCACCATTAGGGATGCTGGCAGCTTCTGTGGCTGCTACCTTTGGAGCCCCCTCAGCACCAAGTGCACCATTCACAGCAACAACAGGTGGTAGTGGTGGTGGTGGTGCACTTGCAGGCTCTGCAGTCTTGGCTGGGGGGTTTACACTTCCCCACTGCTTGGCTGCAGCAGCCTCCAGTGTCAACTGTGCTGGGCTTTCTGCTAGCATTACCTGCACCATTTGAATACACTCTCAGAAATGCTCCAGCCTCAAAGACCACCTCAACAATGAATGTAACCTAGAACAAAGTCTAAACCATGTATCAAAACTCAGGACTTTGAGCATCTCTACACCCAACAAAAGTGCAAGATGATTTCTCACAAAACCTGTAGAGTCACCATAGTGCCCAGATCAAAAGCTCAGAATGCTCACTGACAATTTGGATGAAAAATGGCTAGAGCAGGATTTTACCTGACGAACTCGCACATCTCCATAGCGGCTCTTCTTGAATTCCTCCATCTCTGAGTCTGAAATCTTTTGACCTAGTTCTTTGGCCTCAAAGTGGAAAGATGCAACTGTTCCATCCAAGGAGCAGCAAAAGAGTGTGTACCCATCCGGGCTCCTGTTTGACAAAACCCAACACATGGAAATGTGAAGGATAGACTTACAACAAAAAAACTTAAAATGAGCTGTTGGAGGCAAATTAGTATTCTCCAACTCTTATCATCTGTGGACACATGAAATCATGATGCAGAGGATGATGATGACACACCATGAAAGGTCAACTACACTCTGAGTGAAGAAGTGTTTCCCAATGAAGACAGGGCGGGGGCTCCCTGTGGTCCACACAGAGATGCAGCAATCTTGGCTCCCGATGGCTATCACATTGTAAGGCAAAGCATCCTTAGACTTTGACGAAGTTCCATTGATTACTGTGCCTGCTGCTGCTCCATTCCCAGCATCTGTTGCCCCCTCTTTTCCATCTGAAGGGAGCCGACGGATCTGCACAGCTCCACCATATCATCATATCTGAGACTGCCAATGTTGGCCACATTCACAATCTTTTTCTCTACTTCTTCAACAACACATTCAAACTGTATTCTGAGTATGGATGAAGGCTCAGTTGTTACAAGCTTTAGTGGTGAAAGTTTTCCTACAATGCTGCAGAACATACCTGCTTCCGAAACATGGAGTGGTTGAAGCGGACTGCCACAACTGGTGCATTATGCCCCACAAAGTCAAATGACGCAAGCCACTCACCCCTCTCTAATACGGGGGCGGTATGGCTAGGATTCTGAAACCCATGAGTAGTTGCAATGAAATGGCCACATGGTGACCATCCCAGTCGTCTGAAAAATGTGGACCCCACCTGCAGCACCAAAATCCACGATTTTAAGTGCTGAACAATGGGAGCTTGCACTTTGCTGCAAATGATCTCATATACACATCACTTGAAAAAAAATCCTGACATTACTGAAAGGCATCCTTGTCATCCCAAAGATTCCTTGTGTTTTTGGATCTACAACATCATGTTTCCACAATCACATGCGTGAGACAAATCACACCCAAATATATGGATCCAAGCTTATGAACAAAACTAGGTCAATGCAATCACCGTTTTGTCATATGGTCCTTCAACTCGCTGGACCAGTCCCCAGTTGCTGGTGCGCCAAATGATTACACTCTTATCATCTGATTGGGTTGCAAGAAAGGACCCTATTGGATCCCAAGTCACACCCTTCACAAGGCTACGATGGCCCGTGAGAACAGTAACAGGGGAGCCAGTGGCAGCTTGCCACACACGGACGGTGTTGTCAAGGCTGCAGCTGGCAAGCAGAGTATCATCTGGTGACCACCCAAGATCCACCTACTTCAAGCAATGGACAAACAGCCAACCATACCGACAATTTAGTGCACACTTTCAGTTCACCTTGGCTTGACAGAACAGACATAACATGCCAAAGCTGCAATAGACCACAAGAAATGGGCCCAATAGGCTCATAGGAAGAGGATTTTATCAAGGTCTAAAACCAAGAAGCATCAATCCACTTGACTGCTTCAGAGAGGGGGACTTCTGAGTAACACTTGTTTGTAGCACAGATGAAACTGCACCGAGAAACCCTAACTGACCTAACCCTAACCCGTAAAATTGTTTATCCAGCAAAATTGGTGTTGAAGGCAGAAGGGAAGTACCACATCTGCAGTGTGACCACGTAAGGTCAGAAGCACCTTCCAGTTCTCCACATCAGGTGGCTCACCACTTCCAAACTCTGTAGTTCCTGAGCCAGGTCTTCTCTCATGAACCAAAATTACCTGGTCATCCGATCCTGAGGCTATGAGCCGACCACATTTTGCCCATCGAACACAGTTCACTGACCCAAAGTGGTCTCGAAGAGTAGCCAGCAATTTGTTGACAGATGCACTGGAGTCTGAGTCTCGCTCTCCCAGTGGCTTCATATTCCAAATGCGTACCTGGATTGCTAAACCCCATTGATTTTAGGAAGAAAAACTTCTTTTCAGAACATACCAAGATGGCTTAAAAAGCTACACCAATCAAAACTAGCATGCTAACCCATCTGTATGTGTGATGTGTCTGGATATTTTGCAAAAAAAGGGACACCCAGACTGCACCTATGAATTTGCTTCTTTTAAAAGCTCATGGACAAAATTCAGGGAACTGAAAATGCACTGGAAAATGCACCTCCCACTGCATTTCCAACTACACCATTCTCTTTCCAAACTTTTGCCAAATATTACAAAGATGATATGGGGATCAGGCAATCTGAGCACAATACATGCACCCCAAATAATTCCCCATCTGTTGGAGAGATGGAGAGATACTTATAATTTACATATTTTTTGCTGTGAGTGAGCAAGTAAGAACCTGAGAAAGAATTGGAAACAAAAGTGTGCATTCATGAGGGGGGAGTGTGAAGAGACTGAAGAAGAATACAAAACTTTTGGAAGGACTAACCTTATGATCTCCACCTGCAGTAGCAAACCGGAGACCACTGGGTTGAACATCCAGTGAGAAAATCTGAAGCCCTGCATGCCGCAACCACATTGGCTTCTCCACAATCATTGTTGGGGTCCTCCTCACTGGAGGTTCCTTCTCTCCCAGGGGGGGAGGGCCTTCCCCTCAACTCTGACAGAGCTTCTGCTTCTGCCAGATGATGGGTTTAGCAAACCTCAATCCCCCCCTTTTTTTTCTCTGTACAAATGAGAAAAACCACCCTTTGAGCTTCCAACCCTAAAAATGCAAAAACACACACACAAAACAAACGAGAGAGATTTGCATTGTGAGCTACCAGAATTACACTTCTCAAAATCCCCAATGTTCACAAAATGGGATTTCACCCACAACTTAGAAAAAAACACTTAAAACGCAAAACAAACTCAAAACACATTAAGAAAAACAACCACCTTTTTGACTTCCAACACACGCTAATCTCTTAAGCCCATTCACCCAAAACCCACAACCAGACTCTTTTTACTTACCACACAGAAGAGAGTTGTGAATCCAAAATCATTGATTTCAAAAGACCCATTCTTCTTTTTTTGACTTTGAAGAAGGAGAAGAAGAAGAGGAAGAGGGGAGAGAAAATTTTAAGAAAAACTCCCCCACAACAAACTGAGTGATCACCTACCTACAGCTTCACAAAACACACAAAACTTGAGCCCCCACTAAAAACATAAGGTAAAAAAAACCTCTACACTCAAACTCTACACTTATACAAACATTGCATGTCTCTCAAACACTTCTCCCAAAACATGTATCACAAGTGGAAAATCAACCCAAAGACAAAACACACAAATTTTTTTTGTCGAAGGCGAAGTTTTTTACTTACAAAACACACAAAATTCTCAAATCAAAAAGCTCAATCCAACCTTTTTACCCCTTCCCCCCTGCCATAAACACCAACAACAAGAACAAAAGTTTTTTTGGGTTTTTCTTGTTGGGTGAGTTGAAGTTCATCCCAAAACTGTGATTAACAACAAACAACCCATTTCTCAACAACACCTGTTACTTTGTTACCCCAGTTGAGAAGACCTATATAGTACCCTAGTAGTTTGAGAATGATGCAAAGCAAAAAAAACAAAAGGCTTCAAATGGGGTTTGTTGTTGTTGTGTTTAAAGTAGTGTAACTTCAAAAGTGATCATACAAAAACACACACACACACACACACACACAAACAAACAAACAAACAAACAACAGGCTACAAACTACTATTACTACCATTTAGAGAAGTTCCAACATAGGCTAGCATGGGAAAAACACCAACACATTCATAGATAAAAATTATAGAAGGAACTTCAACTGAAAACAAACAGAAAAAAAGAGTGTTATGATGCAAAAACAACTTGAGACTAATGAAGGAGAAGTATATGAGGAAATGAGGAAACCCCAACAGCAAACAACAGAGACCCTATATTCATGAACTTGTATGATTGATTGTATGTATTGTTGTGTTACACACACACCTGTGTTGTGTTTTTTCTACATTTGTTGTCTCTGTAGCAAAATACTATACTAATCACTGGTACTTAGACCACAAATTACTATACTAATCACTGGTACTTAGACCAAATATTTGCTATACTAATCACTGGTACTTAGACCAAATATTGCTATGCAAATCACTGGTATTAGACCCAAAATAACTATGCTAGGTTACTGTAATTTACAACCAAAAACTCATATGCTAATCAATGGTATTATTAGACCAAAAAATGTTATGCTAATCACTGGCATTAATGATTAAACCCAACATCACTTGCTAATCACTGGGTATTAGTTAGAGCCAACAACAGTACTATGGGAAATCACTAGTATTTTTACACCAAATTTGCTGACAGACTACTTTCTCACATCATACAAGTGTTATATATCACTAATTGAATCACTAAACACCACTTGCCGTTGTCTAATCAAATCACTAATCCAGTAGGCTGATTGTATTGCAAATCACTAAACACCGCTTGCCATTGCTAATCAAATCACTAATCCAGTAGACTGATTGTATTGCGAATCACTAAACACCACTTGCCATTGGCTAATCAAATCACTAATCCAGTAGACTGATTGTATTGTGAATCACTAAACACTGCTCTCCGTTGGCTAATCAAATCACTAATCCCATAGGCTAAATCATATTGCAATTCACTTAACACCACTTGCTGTTGTCTAATCAAATCACTTATCCAGTAGGCTAATTGTGGGTGCGAATAATCGCTTCTCATTTTGAATCACAAGTGTAGTTGAAATGTGGATCAAATTCAAATCGTTAAAACCATGAATGTGTGATTAAATCACATTTGGGAATTGAGATTTCTTTCCAGGTTTTTTGTTATCTGTTATCTTCTTAGGGTTTTCTAATGAAGGAATGTATATGTTTTATTTATGGCTCTCCATAGGGTTTTGTGTTGAGTCTCTTTTGACTAACTAGTTTGTGAATAGTGTTTGGAAACCTATCTTAGCTAGGTATATATATCATCTGACCTAATAATAACTCATTTACACACCGGGATTTTCAATAATCACCACTACCCAAAATCTCCCCCCCTTTCCCCCCCCCCCCCCCACCCCCCCCCCCTTCCCTCTCTTCCTTATCTACCAATCTACTCCTCTTATCCTATCACTTTATTATTTT
>Ga0116227_10004232_pt1 | contig 31242 bp, 35 predicted proteins | sample S1TSphgellanicum_FD_89693 | JGI IMG/M metagenome (GOLD analysis project Ga0116227, IMG submission 89693) | Host-associated microbial communities from peat moss isolated from Minnesota, USA - S1T2_Fb - Sphagnum magellanicum MG | ecosystem: Host-associated > Plants > Peat moss > Unclassified... | reverse complement strand
TTAGAAAACAATGGGAACATGTGGAGAACACCCCCAAAAAATTCTTTAGCCCCCCCCCCTCCCTCCCCCCCCCCTCCAATCATCTATGTAATAAGTATCTCTTTTGAATAACTCTTTTAGGGTGGTGATATATATATATATATAATATTATATATAGATATATATCATATATCAAAGAGAGTAAAGACTTGGTGAATCAAACAAAAGAGTTCGGTACATATTGAGTGCTCCCAGAGAATCTATTAAATACATTAGTCAGTGTTGTGTGCTGGAAGTATATGCTCCTGGTCCCTAGTACTCTTCAACACATAAACATCTTAGCTAAGGAGCGAAAGAGTGAGCTCACTTCTGACAGCGAGCATGTCAGCAGCAAACAAAAAAAACTCTGATTAAAAAAAGACTACTTTTATGCAATAGAGTTATCCGTAAAGTCACCCTGTCTTCACCCTCTCTTTTACCCCCACCTATCCTCTCCGCTTTCAACCCCCTATCCCCTCTATCAGTGGTAGTTACAGTATCTGCAAAGTAAAGAACATTTATTAAATCTGAGTAAGATACGCTGAAACTCAGCATTTAATGCACAAGGTTTAAGAGTAATTATAGTAGTTGTACATATAGGATCAGTGAAAATATATGTAGCAGCTTAAGACTAATTATAGTAGTTGTACATATAGGATCAGTGAAAATATATGTAGCAGCAGTCGAGGTTGCTCAGGAAAATAGGAAAGACAAGGATGAAACTCAGTTTACCACCAAAATTCGTGGAAGGAAGGACTCGTTTGGGTCCCAATTCTTTCGTTTTGTAACATTTTCATTCCTAGTTATGCGTTTGATGCCCTATTATATGCGGAAACTGGCCGTTCGCGCCCCTTAAATTGCATGAATTCTAATTTTCCTCAATCCAATGCAGTCTTGCACTCTGAGGACCTAAGCTAGTCTTGTCTATTTGAAACTTATTCACATAAATCATTATTATATTCAAATAAATTATAATTGTAATCGTATTCTCATAATTAATATTTGTGCAATTATAAAAAAAAACTGTTGGTTTCAGTTTTTAAAATGTTTCAAAATTAGAAAGTCACCGAACAAAAATCAGAATAAAAGAACTAGTGGTCTTCAGGAAAGAACCAGTGTTGGGGCGGTTCTTAGAATGAGGGACTGATACCTGCTAGTTATCAACCCGAGTATACATTCAGGTAGCTGCTGGTTCTCAATATTTTTCAAATAACCAATTTTGATACATAATTTCAGTGACGATAATTTCATCGGAGCTGGTTTAGGTGGGATGGGCTATAGTCACAGGTCATACAAAAAGATAATTTCAAATTGCAAATTTATTAAAGGTTGATTTCAAATCAAATTTGTTTAAAAATTAAAAAATTTACAAGTTGTAATGTTTTTAAATGTCTTTATGGATCCTAAGATATTCAAAGAGAAACAAATCTCATTAATTTTTTCAATGTCTTTTGGAATTTTTGTGTCTTTTCAATTTCATACACATGTTTACATGTAATTTCATACAAATGTAAATATGTCTTATTTCATTTGAATATTTTAAGATTATTTCAAAAGGGGTATATATATATATATATATATATATATAATGTTTATTCACCTTAATTGCTTAAAAAATTTCAATGAATTAAAAACAAGGATGACTCATCAAATTTCCCATTCGATGATAATTGGGCGATATTTTGTACAATTTGAATCTTATATATATCAAAAAATAACAAAAAATTTAAATGTAAACCTTTTTTTTTAATATATAATCATTTCATTATCACTGGTAGTCCGTAGCAACACGGGGCCCAAGTTGTAAGTCTCAAGAAAAAATTAAAAGCCAAAGAACAAGACAAAGAAACCTTGGTTCTTTGAGGGCTTTAAAACAACTGAAACTCATGATTCTTCAAAAAATTGAAAGAACCGCCCAACACTGAAACAAACCATTATACCCTAATATAACCCCAAACCCTAATGACCGGTTATTTGATTTTGTGAGGTCAAGGTACTAGTGTGGGTAGCTGGTCAATTACATGACCTCGTAATGCCTAGGGAAGAGGGGGTACCTTACCTACAGTGCTACCTTCACTTTCTTGACCTGTGAGTCCTCATAAGGTGCATTCACACCTAATGTTAAGTCAGCGCTAAGTGAAAATCTAGGTGGCATCTTAGGTGGCACCCAATGTTAAATGGGTGATTTTTTAATATTAAGTGAATGTTAACTTAACATAAAATCTTTGTGGTAAATAGGTTTAGGTTCTAAATGACGAGCTTGGTGTTAAGGGACTTAATGCTAGGGTTCTTAACACCAAGTGTGAATGCACCTTATTTAACCTGATAGATTTGGACTTTGATACCCGGATTTGAGAACACAAGTATACACAATCCAAAGAGGGCGGATCGCTAGGGGAAGGGGAAGAAATCAAGTACCCAAAACCCCTCAACCCCCCCCCAATAGATATCACATTAGTTACAAACTTACCCTAATAAAGTATTATCAAATTCAAAGGCACTCTTAAGAAACTTGGCCCATTACACTCTATTAAAATGCCTTTACTTTGGAGCTCATCATAATATGTTGACTTTTAAAGTATGGAGAAAAGCATGGCATAACTCCCCTTTAAACTGAGAGTCCACACTGCACTGACTCACTGGGGACATCAGACTCCAGAAGAGTCCCAGACTCTTGAGCATGGAAGCCATTAGGATTGTGGATTTGATCTTTCTAGGGTTTTGTTTTGTTTTGTTTTGTTTTTGGCTTTCTTCCCTCCTCTTTCTTGAACTTCTTGAAAAGCATCCAATTCCTTGAAGAATCTCGGATCAATTTATTCTGGGTTTTAGGACATGAGCATATATGATCCTGCATTTTTATCCAGCATTTTATCCATCCATTAAGGGGTCTGGTGTGGCAGATTCTTATGCAATTTTCTGGACTACATTACATTATGACATAAATCTTCTGGTGACGATCATTCATCTGTAATCAATCGATCATGACCAAAACATGTCCATTGAACATGAATCTTTCTTTTAAATTGCTCAATTTGCCACCCTCAGACCTTAATGTCATGGAATGGTCTTCTCCCAAGTTAACCATTCTGTTGGTATAGGGCAAGGCCCCGCTAGCAGGGAATTACTATGTGAGCACGGAGGGTGGAGCCTACTAAATAGGCTAAGAGTTCTTCTCTCTGAGGTTGTTGTTACGGTGTGCGTTGTTTAGCCTTTACCGTGATGGGGCTCATTGACATCTTACCCAACATAATGGGGCAAGGACTTGACCATTCCATAGTGTGCACATGAAATTGTCTCACCGCTCGTTACCCATTCTGTTGGGTGCAATGTGGCCTAGTCTCGGCCATTATGATGGATTTGCTGGCAACCTTACCCAACAGAATGGCCAGGGGATTGACTATTCCATAGGACAGACAGACATATCGAGTTGAAGAGACCGACCGGGGTGGGGACTGGAGGAAGAAGGGTGGGAAACTTGGAAGGGAGGAGGAGGAGGAGGAGGAGGAGCTTGGGCTGCTTTTTCATTTCATTTCATAAGTTATCATTACACTCATCTCTGGATTCTCTCTACGGATTTGTGTCTGGAATGGAATTGAGTGAAAAGAATCCTGGTGGTGTAAAAACCCATAAAAACCCATAAAAAATATATTGTCATAAAAGAATAATAATAATAATAATAATAATAATTGTTGTTGTGGAATGGACACTAGGAGATAGTGTTGTTGTGGGTGCAGGTGGGTAAAATAAAATTGTCCTGACTTCCCTTTTTTCTTCTTTTCAGTACCTATTTTGTCATCCCACCTCCTCTTGTGGGTACCAGAACCAGTGCTAGGTACCAGGCAGCAACAGGTAGGTAGGTAGGTAGGTAGGGAGGTAGGTAAGGAAGGTCAAGGGCATTTAAAGTTTACCAACAGAAACACGGTGTTAGTCATGAAAGAGAGAGAGAGAGAGAGGAGAGAGAGAGATGATGGCAGAAGAGGAGTTGTTTGTTGTTGTTGTTGTTAATGTTGTGGTGCTGCAGAAGAAAGTGATGAGTGTGACTTAGTCCCATGACTTAGTCCCATTGCTGCAGCAGCGCACATTGCAAGTAAGTTAGTGTCTTTCTGCTGCTGCTGCTGCTGCTCCCTCCTCCTCCTGGACGCTTCTTCTGATGCTGATGCTGCTGCTGCTGCTGCTGTATCCAGCTTCTAAGCAAATCACCCACTAGAGCAGCTGCACGGACCTGGCTGCTGCATCCATTTTCCAAACAAAACTCTATATTGCTTATGTTGTTGTTTCGTCAACCACTTTTTTTTTTTTCTTCTTCTTCTTCTTTCTAAATTCTTTCTTCCTTCCAAGTTTCTTCCTTTCTGTCTGTCTGTCTGTCTGTTTGGCTGCCTGCCTGTGTGTCTATGTCTGTGTTTGTACCTTGTAGCCCTTTTCCCTTAGTGGGTTCTTTAATAGCGGTTTGGTTTGGTTTGGTTTGGTCTGGCTTGGTGGTTGTTGTTGCAGAGGGACGTGCAAACGATGATGATCTTCATGCGGTGCAAAACATATTACTGTGAAATTTTCTTCGTTTTAGCTTGCTTTTGATGATCATGATCATGTGCAGCACCAGCAGCTACTGTGTGGCAGTCGAACTCGATCGTGATCTAGATAGTTATAGTGCTCAATTGTTTGTCCCTTGCCGCTGCTACTGCTAGTGTTACTTCTCTCTCTAGCTAGTGTACCCAGGAGAGAGGAGGAGGAGGAGGAGGAGGTCCCTCCCCATCTCCCTGCAGCAAGGCGCTGCTTGCTGCTTCTGCTGCTAGGTAGTTGTTGTAGTGCTAGTACCAGCTGCTCATGTGTTTGCGGTTGCTGTGCAAACTGTTCGTCCAGCTTCAACTTGTTTTGTTTTGTTTACCTATCTAGGGCTTGCTTGCTTGATCTCCGCGAGGTGTTTTAGTGCTCTGGACAGCTTTTGAGTACCAAGTTAGGAAGCTGGAAACATCTTCTTCCAACAAACGCGTCCGTGGCGGACGGTCTCGAGTCGGAAGTGAATATCATCGTCTCTGATTGTACTTTTGTTTTTGTTTTCGCCAAAGTCTCGAGAAGTCTTCCTCACGTGGGTGCAACTCGGTTGAGACAAAATTGGACGTTTGTTTGGGGTGGAATTACAGGCGGGTGCGGCGGCGGCGGCAGACCGCGTCTGCAGAGACCAGAGAGGCTCGTCGAGGAAGTCCGCGTCGCCGAGACACTAGACTTGCTGACCAACGCGCTGGGGAAGAAGCAGCAGCGTCCACCAGACTTGCAAACTTGTTATGTATCCACTACTTGTGCACAAGTAGATTTGCAAAGCTCTGGAGTTTGCAAGACGTTGCTGCAGAGTTGGTAGCTAGTTGAAGAAGCTTGAAGGAAAATAAGGTCAGCAGTCGCACTGGGGGTGGTGGGATTTGCGAGTTGATCACGAGTTGGGAGTTGGGAGTTGGGAGAAAATGGGGAATGCAATTGTGAAGAGAACTAGCAAGCGGTTGAGAGCAGCAGCATCGATGCAGCAGTCGATGGTGAGTGCGAAAGTGATGATGATGGATGGGAGCGTGGCAGAATTCAAGGAACCCATCACAGTAGCAGAGCTGATGATGGAGTACCCACAACACTTGGTCTGTCATTCCAGCGCTATGCAGCACCAGCAGCAAGCCAAGTCCAAGCAGCAGCTGCAAATGAAATCTGCGTTGCCGGCTGATGTCCAGCTAGAGCTAGGTCGCCTCTACTATCTTCTTCCGGCTTCCAAGTTCCAAGGCCCTCTGCAGCAGCAGCTCCATAAGCAACAACAGCGTGCTGCTGCTGCACAAAAAAAGCTCATGCAGCAGTCCAATGGTAGCTGTAGTACCGTCCTGCAGCAGCAGGCCAAGCTCAGCAAGCTCCAAGCTGCTGCCAGTACACAGCAGCTTGGTGAGCTTTTCATCAATCGCTTGGAGATCCAGCAAAAGAATGGGAGAATTGAGGTTTCAGCTCAAGAGCTTCAAGACGGGTGCAATCAGCTAGTACATCCTTTAACTGGGTTGAGAATCACCAGAGATGATATCTGTGTCGTGCCACAATCTGCTGGCCAGGATTGGACCAAACAAGATGAGGAGGAGGAGCAGCAGCAGCAGGAGGAAGAGGAGGGGCCAATTGTGAGCTTCTCGACACCAGACTTAAGGAGCATGTACATGAATGCTGGAGCTAATGCTGGAGCTCGTGGAGGAGCTCAACCAAGCTTGACCAGGACCAGTTCCTGGAAACCCAGATTAGAAACCATCCAAGAAGTGGGAGCTTTGTCTAGGAGGAGATTCCAGAACTTTGTGAGGGGAAGAAGAGCTTCACGAAGCCAAGTGCACGACCATCTCAATACCTGAAGCTAAGAGCATCACTGGGAAGCCAAGTGCACAACAATTTCAACACCTGAAGAGCTTCATAGAGCAAGCCAAGTGCACAAAGACTATCTCAACACCTGAAGAGCTTCACGAACCAAGGCAGGTGCACAATGACCATCTCAACACCTGAAGAGCTTCACAAACCAAGCCAAGTGCACAGGGACCATTGACTGAACACCTACAATTGTTTTGCACTTGGACCTTCTTCCCACCACAACTTTGTTTTCTTTCTCCATCCTTCTGCAGATGATGGACTTCACTGCTTCCCACCATCTGGACATTCGTTTTAGAGCTTTTGTGTAAATATCAGTAGTTCACATGATCATGTGCATCTTTGAAGCTCCTGCAGTGCTTGCTTTCAAGCTGCATGAGCTGCACAAGTTCCTCAGACTCAGAATTTCAGTCCTATGTTGCTCCAGATGTAGAAAATCTGCAGCATTTGGGTACTAGATTTTTCCCAGTTTCTTATGATCTTCAAAGCTCAAATGTAAAGAAAGATTCAATCTTCTTGGCTCTTTGGCAACAGAGTCAATTCTAACTGAAGACAGCATCAATTGCTTTCTCTAACCTAAAACTGTTTTGCTTGTTTGCTGTTGCTGCTCAAGCAATCACCATTGAATGTGCCAGAAGACCCACACAAGATTGATCATGCTTCTTATCTACTCCAAAACAGATCAGGCTTCTGAATCACAGACTGATTTCTCACCAAATCAGAATCTGAACTTGTACTGTACAGAAATTTCTTGTCCTAGCTTCAATAGGCATCACCGTTCTCTGAAGAGCGCATCCTGGCTTTTGAAGTCAGACAGAACAAACTCTCTCACCCATTCAGACTTCTAAGATCTCTTGCATCTTGCTTTCAAGTCAGACAGAACAAGCTCACTCACCCATTTGAACTCTGACTCCTCTAAGATCTCTTGCTTCCTGCTATCAAGTCAGAACAAGCTCTCTCACCCATTTGGACTCTGAGTACTCTAAGATCTCGTCCTTACCGATGTTAGGATAGGAGATCATCAATCTCATCTTTTGCACACCTAATCAGATTTTCAAAGAACAAAACCTTTGCCTACTTGAAATCTGACTAGATCATCATCAGATCTGCTGCAAGTTTATGGAAGCAGAGTTTCTATTAAAACAAAAAACATCTATTGGGATTTTGTCAGTCGACAGCCTTGGCAACATTGACACATCTGATCTGCTCTGTTGAATCTTCAAGGTTCCTTACAAATCTGTGAAGGTGCATTTCTGAATAATGATCAATGCAATCCATAGATTCAGATAAAAAGTGCAAATTTTCTGATTCCTCTAACATGGTCAATGGAGTGATACTCCAGCATGGTAACCTGCTTGTCCACCAGATGATTGTTAGTCTTAAAAATGAGAGTCAGCAACACCCCACTTGTAGAAAAGAAGGAATACAGCAACACTCATAGTAAAAGAGGGGACAATGTCCAGAGGCAAATGTGCTAAAGCTAAAGTTCACATGTCTACTATGAGATCATTTCTTTTCAGCTGACATACTTGACATAGTACCAGCACAGACAAAGAGGTTCAAATAAAAAAGATGAGGCATCAACTCAGGAGCTGCAAATGTCTTTCTCATTGGAGAACCTTCATTGCCAAATAGAAACCCATCTGGTAACCACTCAAGCTGATCAAACCTAACAACTACAAGGACAATCATTCCCTCTTCTCAAAGATGGAATGCTGTTTTATTCAAGGTGAGTACTCAATGCTAATTGGATATTTTAATGCTACATCAGATAAGAAAAAGTAGTGTTGAGAGCATTGACTTTGCCACCAGCTTCACTTTGCTTCACTCCAACAAGAGAGCAGTGGCCAACCTTTTTGTTGTTGCAGTTCCTCCCTCGTCCCTCATGGGCGGGTGACTACAAGCCCTAAAAGATATAATCAATCAAATTGAGTAATTTAATACAAAATTGTTGTTTGTTATCCCAAGCTAACCACAAGCATGGAAGGGAGCCACCAAGCTCCTCAAATAGTAGTGGGGATTGAACCCAGTGTTTTTTCCCAGTCATACTGCACTCTTTTAAAGTCTTCTTGCAGACTCAACCTGCAGCTGCTGCAAGCACAAACATGGCACCTTCACATCAAGCTATGCATATTTCACAAAGAAAAAAGAGAGAAGTGGTATGTTACCATGCTCCTATGGCAGGAAAAAAATGGTACCATTCTTATATCTCAAGTTTAGGGTTTAGGGCTTAAACATGTGTATGTAGCCACAAAGGGTATTGACATGATTGTTCATACCTTGGCAAGTGGTCTGATGAAGAGTGCGTTTTCTGTAATTCACAACTGAGTGAATGTACAGTCCTGCTGCAGAAATTCCAGCCCTCTCAACCCCAAGCAATGTTCAAACCTTGGTGGCCTTTAGTGTCATGAATGGCCAAGGGGGGGACTTCCCAGTCTAGCTACTACAGCTTTAAGACCCTGGGATGAAACTCCCACTTACTACTAATGAGCGTGACCTCATAGCAAAAAAGCCAGCTTTCCGTTGTTGCTGAATTTCTAGGGAGTAAGTTAGAAGACTTCCATCTTCAGTTCCTACTATGAAGCAGTCTTCTGGGGTAACTGCAAGTGCAGAGATAGGAACTCCTGTTCCATCATACAAGCGGACAACTTCCAAGGTGTGCATACTGCGAACTACTACCTGACCTTGTTTCCCACCACACACCAAAAAATCACCACAATCGCTGATGTCCATGCAATTGACATGCGCTTTACACTCTGCATGTGCTAACAGTTTGCCATTGATGGAGAATACATACAAACTCAAGTCGTCCTTTGAGTACATCACCAGCAGTCCATGCTGTGATACTGCCAGCATTGTGATGGCACTTCCATTGGGGTGCTGGAGGGACCTCACATACGTGCCATCCCGCAAGGTATGCAAGATGCACGTTGTGTCTTTTGAGCCACTGACAACAATGTCCAATTCGACTCGAACAGCAATACATGTGACAGAGTCATCATGCCCACATAGAACATGGCGTGGTTTATCCAAGATCACAACTACTTCTGGTTTGCTTGTCTTATCACTGTGGCTTGAAGACTCGCGGAATCGGCTCACCCGTCTGTGGATACTGCCACTAGTGAGCTCAATGTCCCATACCATTACAGTTGTGTCACAGCTGCCAGTTACAACGACGCTCCCATCAACAGCCACTGTTCTCATTATACAGCACAAAACTCCACTTCAACTAGTCAGAACCAGCAGAACTGGGTACATGAGTACACTACTACAAGCACATAGAAAATGGTCTCAACATCAGAAAATTGCCCGAGGAGAGACCTGGGGAGCATTTCTATACCTGAGAGACAAGTGACAATGTCTGTATGTTGACGATTGCTCTGTACCATACGACCATCACTGAGAGAGATCACCTTGAAGCTGTTGTCCCAATGCCCACATGTTAACAGAAAAGATGAGGATCGCACTTGCAGAGTCCCAAAGCAGCCTGGTGTTACTTCCACATCCTCAGCAAAACGGCCACCAAGCCTACGGCTTAGTGTAACATCTGCACCAATACTGTATAAAGAATCCTGCACATACAAAAAGTCACAAATCCAACGTTGACACCCACTTTCTTGCAGGATATAAAATGAATCTCTTCCCTTCCCAATGTTATAACTGTCTCTCCATCTCTTTGGGACCATATTCTTAAACCCCCACTTTTTCCTTAAAGATAGCTGCAGATACCCACTGACCGAAAAGAAAAAAGGAAAACATTCACCTGAGAAGAAAATGTGAAGCTGCCGCCACCTTGAATAGAAGGTGTAATCCATGGTCGTACATTGACTGTCAGTTGACTATTGACTGTAACCACCCGGCTGTCAATGAGGCCAACAAACATCAGAGGAGAAGATTGCATGGATGGAATGATAGACGTCAAAGTTATTGAGGCCGGTGCGTAGTAGAGAGGGCGAGCAACGGGTATTGCTGGACCTCTCTTGTGGTGCTTTTTCTTGAACAGCTGTATTGGGGTCTGCCCAAAGTTAGCAATTTGATCCTCAACTGCAGCACACTCCACAGGGTTGTCCAATGCTTCCAGATCAAAACCTTCATAAGTCAAATGGTAAAATACATTTGCTGCCTGCCCATTTCCAACCATGCAAAAATTGTCAGCTCTCCTGTCTAACCCATCTCAAGCCCAAGTCCAGTTCACACACCCGTCTTGCCATATCAAAGATGGAGAGAAGACAAAGAATTTCCCGCCTGGCAATTGAGAAGTAAGAATCAAACTAAGCTCCTGGATTTAGGCAGTTTGAGATCAGATATGATCTTCCCTTGAAGCCCAGGTTTAGGGTTTAAAACCCTAAACCCTAAACCCTAAGTCGGGGTGTGTCAACCAGATTAGCACAATGCACCCTGACTTGACGATAGCAGAAGATGAGGACCCAGTAAAATAGTGTACAAGCAGGCAGCCTTGTTTCCTCAACTGGCACATGTCTTTGTCAAAACCACATGAGTGAATGATTTCAGAACTTGCCTCCACTGCTGGTTGACCCCGTTGCTTATAGCCAAATATAAGGTCAACCCACTCATGAAGGTGCTCACTCACATATTCACTTTCCAACGCCTCTCTATTTTTCTGGACAAATTCTTCAGCAGACCCCTGCCATGCCAAAAAAAAAAAGACTTAGCATTTTATATACTCATATAAAATCATGCAGCAAACATGCTAAAGGCAAGATAGATGGATGATCAGAACTTCATTGTTTTTTTATTAAGCATCTATATGTGAATTCCATGCTTTTTCTGCATGCAATCTGCAATTGAAAAACAGAGAAAACAGAACAGTGTGGCCAAGGTTTTAGGGTTTAGGGTTTGGCCAAGGTCTTGAAGCCTAGAGTCCCAGTAGTTTCTGAGGGGGAAAATGCCCGCTGCATACATGGATGAGAATGTGATTTATATGGATATAGTCAGATTCAGCACCATTTTTCCCAGACAGAAAATTCTAGCAAATACCCACCTTGGCCCAGGCTGGCAGAACCACATCACTGAGAAGCTCTCCATCTTGTTTCTCCCCAAGATAATAATCATTTGTGTTTAGAGCAAATTCTGGTAGATAGAAAAATTCAGGAATTAACTCCTTCACATCACTTGTGTTGGTAAGGCAATTTCTGTATGCACCCTCGACACTGTGGAAAAGGCGGTCTGCATGATCAAATTTACCCCCCTGCAAAGAGGTAAAATTTATACTTCTTGTCAGCATTTCAATAACAAAATTAAGAATGAAGATGGTCATCACCTTCAGCTCTCTCTCTCTCTCTGGTTTCTTGCAATACTTTAGATTCAAATCTTTTGGTAAAAACTTCAGAGTGAAGGTGTCAAATTGGCAAGATTAACATTTGATAAAGCACCAATCAGAGAAATGGCCCTTCGACCCACCTGGAGACGACGATGAAGTGATGTGAAAGGTTCAAGCCGAAGAAGATAGAAAAGCACAATACCCATGCTGGAGTAATGAGATCCATAGTAGAAACTGCACACACAAATACACATGCATAAGTGAAAATACTTTTGAAAGAGCCACCAAAAAACACAAATAAAAAATAAAATAAAAAAGACCAAATGTTCTCTGCTGTTGAAAAGCAATGGGATGATGCAATGTGCTCTACCTTGGAATGTCAGGATCGCTAAAGTTGTGGTATCGCTCCTCAAAGACCTTCAAAAACAGACAGCATCCATAAGGTAATGTGCACCCAGACACTTGTATGAAGCAAAAGTACACAGATGTATGTTGGAGTGATCAAGGATCATACACTGAGACTGTTTTAAGTGGGAAAGTAGAAAACCCAACTCCCTGATTAATCTATCTGAAATACCAGAAGTATGTAATTTTCTTTACCTTAAATCGCTTTGTGTCTAAGGCACCCACAGGCTTGGACAAATCACGGAACGTAGCTGGATTGGACAGGTCCAGCTTTTCAGATGTGTAGTCAGCCAGTACCCATGGAAACACAGGATATTGAGTCAAGTCGTTATACGACCTCCCTGCAAGTGTGTTGAGGGTCATCAAGTACTCAAAGTTACTGATTTCCCGCCGGCGCCAGCGTTCCCTGGCTTTCTCAGCCAGTTCATACACTTTCCGTTTGTCAACATAAAGGATCATGTCCTCTCTGTCTTTGGAGCTTGACTTTCCACTGGTTGGACCATTGCCGAGATAAATTATTGTTGTCCCGACATCCTTGGCTATCCTTTGTGATGGAAAATTGAAGAAAACTGGAGGAAGTGAGTTGGTGAAGAAGATCTCTAGTGCACTGTACTGTAGAAGGTACCGACTTGCATGCACTGCCCGCACCTGGTAACAAACAAAAATCCACAACCAGAAACAAATTAGCTTGCACAGCAAATGATATCTGGTCTTCCCAAGACAGGAGAGATAAATCCAGTCCAGTAATACAGGAGAGATTATGTCTTCCAATGACTGGCAGGGTTGCTCCATGAGTTGTGTCCTACACATGGTGACAGAAAGTCATCTTGCTTGCCTGAGAGAGGTCCCAGCGTTTGTGCCGCTTGACACCATTGAAAGGTGGGCCTTGTGTTGTTGCATTCTGTTGTGGCAAATCAAGTCTCTCTGAGTAATTGCTCTTCTCCAGGTCTGCAGCCTCTGCAAAGCTCTCTTTTCGGTACCTCCCTTTCAGCCGATGTGTCCCCTTTTCTGGAGTTTCTGAGGAGATTCCATCCGGGTAGCTTAATCCACCCAAGTGGTTAAACACTGATCGACCAGCTGTGCCTTCTACAACAAACTCTCCATGAAAGTGGAGACTTGCTCGCATTACCTTCAAATGTCCAGCCACTTTCCTTTTTGGTGCAACAAGAACACATGCTACTGATAAAAGCACCTGTTTACATGGAATGAGAGACTGTTTAATGCAAGACCCATGCATCCCACCCAGGCATTGCTACTATCAACTACAGAATCCATAAACCACAACCTAAGGAAACATAGTTGTTTATACAATCACATTTACAGAGCAGAATTCACTGTTGGCCAAACCCATCATGTGGGTTTCCCTGATTCGGACCCCAAGAATAAAAATTAAGCAACTCAGGGGTGACACAGAGACAGGGTAAACCTCCTCTTCACCAGCATCTCCGACTGCAGCTGTCTGATGGTGCAGAGTTGAGACTCCAGATTCTTTTGCCACGTTGCTTGCATTCACTGTCTTTTCAGGTTTCTGAGAGTCATCTGCAGGAGCTTTGGCCACTGTCTCCTCCTCACTCACATCATCATCATCATCTCCTTCATCTGTGCACCCATTGCCATGGGGGGAATTTTTCCAGCTGGTAAATGGTATATAGTGGCAGCAAAATGAGAACTGAAGCTAAAGAATAGACTCAATATCCTGTGTGGGGAAGTTACAACTGTGCACCTACAGCTGCTGCTAGTACTGTCAAGGTCTTCAAAACTCAACCCCAAGGAAAATACAGGGTTCACTAACTAACCTTCAGAGTTGCTATCCTCAGTTACTTTATGCAGGCCTTTCAGCAGGAAGGTTCGGACTCCTCCGAGAAGAAGCTCCACCGCACTGCCACCAGGCTCATTCAATGGTTCAGAAGCAGCTTGGCTGCTTGGGGCAGCAGTGCTCACTGGGTGTAACAATTCTTCATGAAAGTTGTAATTGCGTTTCAGCTTCAGGCGCCGACGCAGAGGGTCTTCGGTTTTGTCTAGTTTCCATCGGACAGGAGAGTCATTGGGGAATGTGATGGCTGACCATGGACCTCTCTCATCAGTAAGATCACGAAACATGTGACACCAGTGCTCCTGGCCCAATCCGATAATGCAAAGTTAGTACCCACAAAAACTCATCAAGTCTTTCAGCATCTCGATGTGGACCTACCCCATTACAGAAATTTCAATTCCCCTCAGCAAAAGTATATCATCTTGATGTGAGGACCCCTGCAAAAGTAGCACCTTGCAATAAGAAGCTCTGACCCACAAGGAGAGCATGCAACACTTCTGGAATATTTTCTTCATATCTAGATTTTGCAAAAACAAGGAAAACCAGTTTAGGATGTGAGACTGGAAAGAGTAGGAAAAACTTCTTCTCACAGAGATGGCCTGCTGTTCTTCATCGTAAACCCCCTGTGCTGCAACCCGGCGGCCACGATCACTGGCACAGATGGATGATCCAGCAGTCTGGATCTGATCATCCAGCACTTTCTTCTGTTTGGACTCCTGTGCACTTGCAGTATTCAGTTCTGCTCGCAAAGCCTCAACTTCATGAGCTCGTTGCGCTGTTGCACCCTTCAGGTACCTTGCTTCTTCTTTCACCTGTTCCCAAAGACAAACAAAAGATGACACTTAATGACAGCAGCTCTATGCTGGCTACACAAGTTTTTCTCACTGTCTAGACAAAGATCTGACAGACCTTCTGAGTAACATTACTAAACCATAAACCCTAAATATGGAATTTGTCAGTATCAAGGGATTGACAACCAAATCAAAAAAGACAGACAAGATGGAACTGAACCCAAAGGCACCAAAGAAAACAAACGGAGCTCAAAATCACATACAGCAGCCAGGATCCTGTCCTGTTGCAGCAGGCTGTGAAGTGTGGCATCACTTGCTGTGATCACTTCATCATGAGGTTTGTCTTTGTCCATCAGGCTTGTAGCTAGCATGGCCTTCCCGCCCTCCACTATCTCTCTGATGAGCTGCGACACAACATGAAATCGTGCCCCTTCGTCCATGGACCCTATTTGCGTTCTTGCATCCAGCAATGTCCTGGTCACATGGTTACATGAAAATGTTATTGTTTTTGCATCAACTGCATCACACTAATGAGACAGACAAAACTGGTTTTGCGCAGCTTGAAAACACACAAAATGTTGGCCAAAAAAATTACTGTGTGTGTGAATCAAGGGTCTTGGATTTCGAGCAGCCCATACCACAAGAGAAGTTGTAGACGGTTTTTGTTCTGCTCACTTTCAGTTGAGAAAAATGCTGGGAGGAGGGCGATGAACTGTTGGACACATCGTGAAGCCGCATCCAAATCTGCCTCGAACAGGTAAAGCAAAACCAGCCGGAGAACAACTCGAGGGCATCTTTCGCCTCTTGACCTGGATGATTTGTCCAGCACCTTAGCAAAGGAGCCAATGCTGACTACACCAAGCCCACCAGAGACAACTGCTGCTGCTATCTCAGATGCTGGAATGTTCAGTGACTCAACTAAACCCCGTGCTCGCTGCCCAAATGTTTGGCCTGAAGTAGATGGTAATACAAAGTTCCCCCGATTGGCAGCTGCCCCTCTTCCATTCATAGCTATCAGAAGGCTCCAAACCTTGTCGTACAGCCGCCAATACTCTCTCTTATTCTCTATTTCAATCACTTCACCTTGTGGTGTTCGTCTCTGCCATCCTCTTGACCGATTGAGAGACGTTCTCTTCCTGCCACAACAAAAGAGAAGATGATTTTTTTCTTTTTCCCAGTGGGTGGTACATTCCACAAGCATGATAGAACCAACCTGAAGCCAAAAACCATCCAGTAGCATTCAGGAAAGGTGCCCGTAATGGTGGCGGAGCAATATGATGATAGAGGAGGATATGGGTTTCAGGCAGATGTACCAGGAACCTTGAGCAGCTGCAAGAAGGGCAGCTTCCTCAGCAGACCTCCTTCTTGACACAGGTTTGGCAGTGGTAGAAAAGCCCAAATCAGAGTACTCTTCCAGTAATGGATTCCTGTCGGCATTGCCAGCAAGAATAGCATCTATTGGAAAAGGAAACTGCAAAATACAAGAACAACTTGGATCAGTTATCGTTACAAGCTACAATTTTCCTGGTAGCTGGGGAATGGATCTAATTGCAAGTTTTCTCAAAATTGCAATAATAAGAAGCTCACAAAGTAGCAGATGAATGAATTAGGCATTGTCATCAGAAAACTGACAGGAAGAAGGCGGAAAGCATCGCCCATGACCAACTCGTCCACAAGTGCAAGAAGGTACAAAGCATTGTTCCGGCAAGGTTGAGTGAAGAGTGATGCTTGCAATGGCAGCAGGCCTTGCACCATGGCATCAAAGAGGTCAGCCAGTATCACATGCAGAGTATGAAATTTGGACAAGAGTCCCTGTACCAACACCACATCCACAAAACGCACCCAAAAGAGCACACTGAAAGACTAACACAAAGTAGGACATGTCCGGACCAATAAAAAAGACTCCAGAGTTGAGCTGTCTGGGGTGGTGATCAAAACCCTCTGCTTCCAATCAAATTGGGAGCAACAAGCCCCACCACCAGTTGATATCCTTCTTTGTTCAACTGAAAATTAAACCCTGTGCAAAAGATAATTCTACCCAGCACAGAATCCTCACAGTTACTACCCATTACAGTAGCACAAGTTCTGCAGTTATCTAATTCCTTCAGAATTGGATTGCAGACTTGTAAGGGGTTAGGGTTCAGAGTTTAGGGTTTTTAGGGTCCCTAAAACCTAAACCCCACTGATGGGCATTTTTAGTCAGCAAGAATAATCTGACCTCATCACCATTCAAATGGATGAAGTTGAGGGTGTGCTCCACATGTTGCCATCCATCTCTCAATGCACAGACACAATGGACATGGAACATGCAGAAGAGCTTTCGGATGAGCATCTCCTCAGGGCCCATCATCCACACGGTTTCCTCACAATTGCCTGCACTCTTCTTACTCCTGTTTGTTGCTGCCACTAGAGCTGCAAAAAGCCAACCCTGCCAAGCAGGTTCCTGCACACACACACACACACACACACAATTGATACTGTTATTGCTCAATAATGATTTTCAATTTTGCAGTAGACAGCCAACACCCATCAGAGGAATTTGGAGATTTTCTACAAGATTAGGTCTTGATTGAGCACACCCATCAGAGGAATTTGAGATTTTCTACAAGATTAGGTCTCAATTGAGTACAAACCAGGGTAAGAGCTTCACTGTTGACAGGATTTGCTTCCAGCAAACAGAGAACATATTGTAGAGTCTCCAATCGAAGCACTGGATCCTCACAGCTCACCACAAGCTTGAGAATAATTCTGAGCACCTGAGGTAACACAAAGGTGGTGCCTGTGCTCACGGCCAATTGTCGCACTCTTTGAGACAAGGTTTCACTGTGAACCAGTATATTGTCCGATCTACTTTGGCTTGGCCCCACATCTTGTGCAGTCAAACGTCCCTGCAATGATGCCTGGAAGCAAATCATTTAACCTCATTGGGAAGTCCAAGGGGATTATGATTCTTTACATCCAAAATATCAGTGCCAGATTTCCATTGATGCAGAGATTGACATGCCACCCGACTGTCAAGACATGATAATGCAAAAAAAAAAAGGTCAACAGCAGGTATTACCTGTTTTGGGCCGGTTCTTCCCAGCATGATATCAAAGAGAGTGTTGAAAAGTGCATCAGTGATGGGGAACACCATAATATGTTCAGACATGAGAGAGATCATGGAGCTCAATTTCTGTTTATCAGAGGCAGACTTTGAAGTGCTTTGAATACTTCCACCACTTGCCTTCTTCTCCACCAGGTTCACAACAAGTAATGCACCAATTAACTGCAGTGCCAGTAACCGAATAGGTTCTTGTTGTCTGCAAAAATATTTGTCAGACTTATATTGTTATAGTAAAAAAGCTACAGTGGAGCGTATCTCCCCAAATGGAAGTACAACACTTCTCAAAAACACAACATGTGTATCCATACGCCATCCATGCATCTAAGAATAACAGGTTGCAAGTCTGCATAAATGATCAACTTGAAGAGGTAAAGAGCATAAGAGCTAGAAGAATGCTGAAGACAAGGAATAAATCTTCATCAAGAAATTAGCTTCTAAAACAGGGTTCTCACAGGGATTTAGGGTTTAGTATAAGACAGGTCATGGGCTGGTACCTTTTCAAGAGGTCAATGAATATCTGACAACCACCCATCTCACTGACATGCTCAGCAAATGTTGACAGGAAAGGCTTATGTTCAAGCAGGTCTATAACCATGGAAAGCACATCCTGAAGACACACAATGTCTTCGCTTGAGTCTAAGAACACGACAAGTACCTTTGTGTCCACAAGTGTCACGACACCCCTGCAATATACATTCAGCTGATGAGTCACGAAATCACTGCACATACCAAAAAACATAGCCAAAAGTTCCTGCAAAAAAGCTGACCATGACACGGCCTCCTTGATAGAACAATCCCAGGAGTGGTAAAGAAGATTAAGCTCCATCTGTGCAGCAATTACCTCAACACTCTCTCAGCAAGCTCCAGCACAAGTACACGTAGCTTGGCAATCTCCAACTGTGTAGGCCGCTCTCCAATGACAGCCTTGGTTATAGGGTGTAGTAGTGGCTTGGTGCCTAGAGCTCTTCGGCTCTTGGGTTTGTCCCAATAGAACTGCCGAAGCGAGTCGAGCACCCAGGGAAGACCAAAAATCGAAGGTAAGAGGCTGGTGTCACTGGTCGCATAATTCAGAAGAGATGTATAGAGCTCCCGTTGGACAACAAAAGGTGTGAAGATCCAGATATGCGGGTTGAGAAAGAGGTTCATCAGTGCTTCTTTAACCAGTGCCTCGGAAAGTGCAGCACCTGGACAAGAAAGCACAAACACTTTTTTCTCAAGGGGGCTTATTGCACCAATAGTATTATCTAACCAGAAAGCATATTGGGTTTTGATGAAGAAACAATGGTTTGCAATAGAATATATCTCTCATAAGAATCAAGAAATCTCCATTCTCACTATTAAGGAAAGGTAAAGTGAGCTTAACACTTCTTCAACCAGACACAAAGAATTCTGAAGAAGGAAAGACAAAACAGAGAACAAAGAACCAAGAAACAAAAAACAAAAAAACCAAAAGCAGTATGAATAACAGGGCCAGTCACACCTGTTCAGGGACCATCAACAGTAGCATGTATGATAGTGACTTTTCTATCACAACTTTCCCACTGACTTCATCAGCTCCCTACTGTGGGTATAGGCAAGTGAAAACACTAACCTGCATACTGAGTTTCTGCTGCAAATCCGGAAGCAATAGGATGACTCAGAAAAACAATGGGAAGACCAAAAAAACAGAAAAACACAACAGGATAGACAAAACACACAGAAAATGACATCTGAGAAGAACAAAGACCAAGCAGGCTTACAAGAAGCTCCCCACTTACAAGACTTTATACAGAATCATTTGGAATACTCCAAATGCTGAAATTCCAAAAAGGAATTTTTCCTTATTGAGCAACCCTCTAGTCCTCTTTAACAGAATCCTTAGAGGGTGGCCTTTACTTTTCAGAAGGACAATAAGACTGACCATCTGAGAGACAAAGAACTCTTTACAACTCAAAGCCTCAAAAACCTTTAAAATTGACCATTGATAACTTCCAACATAGCAGTAACTGAGATATTGAACCGAACATGCGGCATGCAAGTCATTTCAATACCTGCATACTCTGGTTGAGAATGTTTGTCAGAGATATCACAGGATATGCCTTGAGGACTTTGTTTGTGATAGAAGTTCAATGCAAATGGATGACACACTCTGAAAGAAACCCAAGATTCTGTAAACTGTAGAGAGAAGCTTCAGAAAGTTTTTACCATTGGCTTTGGCAACTGTTGTCAGCAAACCTTCAAGTGCAGACACCACTTTGATTGTCAGATTCTGTGGCAATACAGATTGAAGCAAAAAGCCAAGAACTGCCATTCCCGCAATGTTATGCATGTACTGTTGGTTTGCAAAGTTTCCAGCCAAGACACCTGTAACCAGTTCAATCACCTCCACCACAACGTGGCTCTCAACAGGACAACCTTGCACATATCTTCGCTCCCCAGTGACACCCATGAAGGCCAGGGCCTCAGCTACAGGTTGATCCAATTGGGTCAGCAATGGGAAAAAAACACCAATGCCACCCACACAATGCACAATATCTTGCACCAGATGCCGACAGCACAAATGGGTTCCTGCCATTATGACAGCATCACAAAGCTCCCCTGCTGGTGACTGCTCTAACATGGGTGATACATCAAACAGTGACCGCCCTGCACTTGCCTGTACATACATACCCACCATTAAAAACATAGCCATCTTGAGTTATTCCAATGACTGCTACATCCTAAACTAGGAAAGAAAGAAAGAGCTCATCTGAGAGACCATGTTATGGATTGATGATCACCTGTGCATTGAAACCAAAGATCATCTTTGATGCAAGGCCATCCTTGCTGTCAATGACACTCTGTGTAGAGACATTTTCAGGCACACATCCAACCTCACTTGGAAGAAAGGCATACATGTAGTTGGCACCGAGTGAATATACTGCCATGACTTGATCAGGAGACATGGCATCCTCGAAAAGGTACAAGGGACCGAGTTGCCCACAAAAAGCAGAAGACCATTTGCTGGATAAGGTCTCACCACTGTCACTCTCCTTGGCTGCTGCCAGGAGAGGGGAGCTTGTGCCAACAGTGAAATGACTCAGATTGTCGTTCATTTTGGGATACCGTAACTTCTCAATTGCAACGAGCTTACCATCAAGAAACACTTTCAGACTGTTCCGTCCACTGTGCGTGATGCATATGAAGTACCAGTGTTTCAAGTGCAGTCTCACAGGAAGCGAGACAGTGTGATGTTTGTTGCTGACACTCTCAACTACCAGTTGGTCATTGCAAAGCAACAAAGTGCAGCCTTTCCCACTTTCTGAGGAAAAACTGTACAGAGTCATCCTGCCTTCCTCCGCTCCTCTTGAGCTCAGTAAAGGAAAATTCTCCACACGGGCCCAGCAGCAAAAACTATATCCACGGTTTGAAGGCCGCCGTGATCGCATCCGCACTGCTATCCCTGAGTCATGGCCACTCAATTCAAAAAAGACAGCTGGACCCTGCTCTTTTAGCATGCCTTGGAGACTTTGCAACAGCAAGGTTCCATGGTGAGGTCTTGAGCCATCCTTTGTGCTGCGCAGCAGAGCAAAAATTCTTCTCATATCCTTTCCACTAATGCTATGACCTCCAATCATTCGGATGAGCTGCGCCATCTTCATCAACAACAACTCAGTTTGTTCCAGAGCAAACCAATCCAAAAGGACACTTAGCAGACCTGCTCTCACACAAGCAGCCTGGTTAGCAGTTGACTCTTCTAGCAAACGGTGGAATGTATCCAAACCATTCAACTTCTCTTCCTCATCACAATGCTGTAGCATGCCAAAGAAGAGTAAAACCACATCCTCATTTTGAATAAGCATGTTTGAAGGAATCTGGAACCCGCCGTCAACCAGCATGTCTAGCAGCGCATCCAGCAAACCTTGAGTCGGATGGCCTTTATGCCGTGCAATCAGCAAACTCTGGAGTCGCTTGTAGCCAACACCCACCTTGAGCCTAAAAGCACCCTTCAAAAGCTCATTCCCTTGGAGCATATGGGTGAGTGTGTTCACAACATCCAGGCTCACTTGAGAGTAGGGCTCAATGGTATCTGCATGGAGCAGTGACACAATGTGCAGAAAACACTCCCCATCTGGAAACAGTTCTTGGTAATACATAACATCTGTGTAGAGAATGTCCCGAAGACCTGCAAGCAGATCAAGCACAAGACTGATATCTCCTGCTTGGCACTCAACTTGCGCCCGTGGTAACAATCCCAAGTACTTCAGACACAAATCCATTTTGGCATCTCTATCCTTTTTACAAGTTGGCGTTGCCTTCATCATCAGGAGGATGTGATGAAGGGCAAAATCTCTTGTGCTAGACTCCCACAAAAGATTAAAGAGTGTGTCAACAGCTCTTGGATTATGCATCGCCTCATTGACCGCCTCTTCAGAAATCGCAAAATACTCTGTGACAACAGCAAACACTGCCAATCGTGCTTGCATCCAAAACTCCATGTCTACTGATCCTTGCAAGTTGCCTGCAGCACTTGCACTGAGTCCTTTCTCCATTCTTACAGATGCCTGCCACAAAAGGAAAATTGCATGTGGTTCGCAGTTCTGTTTCTTCAGTATAAACCTCAGAAAACCAAGCAACCCCAAAACACAAACACAGACATAGTTTATGTTATGCACAAAACATGCTCTCCTGCTCTTCCTCCTCCTGAAAGTTGTGAGCTCAGTAGGACAGACTATATGCAATGGGCCCAGAATACATAAATGTCATCTGCACTGATTCTCCCAAAAGAAGAAACCAACCTGACGTTGCCGTTCCATGACTTGAGAAAGAACAGTGGAGGCATCCAGCAGTTGGAAAGCACTGATTGTCGGCTCTGCTGAGAGTTGAAGAATCCGATGCAGGCTCTTGGCTAGCATGGTAGCTATGTTTGCAAGGAATGAGCATTTGTGTAGTGCCTCCAGTAGAGCTCTGCACTCTGCCTGTCACAGCATGCAGGCACAACCCATCATCCCACCCCTAGACATCAGCCAACCATTATGCATTTCACTTCTGTTTCAGCTCAAGAACTCTGTAATAGGAAAAAGAAAGACCAAAACTTATTCACCTCTTTGATGGTTTAGGGATTAGCACTTTTAAACTGTAAAACCCTAAACCCTAAATCTCCACTACAACAATGGGTGAAGTCCTAGCCTTATGAACATGTCTCACTAAGTGCCAGGAGCCATCGCCTTCAATCATACATAGCAGTGATGAGCTGCCATGAGTAATTCCCACTGACTTTAACAGCTCCTGACAGTGGTTTGTACTGGATAGAGATACATGTCTAATTATTCAACCTCCAGCACCAACCGAGAGGAGAGAAGTAGGAAGGTGCTTAGGTTCTTACCGAGTTATTTTGGGTGCCATTGACAGTGGCAGCTAACTCAACAAAGGATATCACTTCAAGGTTCTTACCAAGTTATTTTGGGTGCCATTGACAGTGGCAGCCAACTCAACAAAGGATATCACTTCAAGCCGGAGAGGCTCCATATCCATGGAGTCAGGGATTTGTATGATATAATCCTCATGGTCAGCACCATCTTCAATACCGGTTGATGCTGACAAAGGTGCCTCACAAACAGTTCTCTTGGCTGTAACCACCAGTGAAGAACCCATTGCGGATCCTGCGGTGGCTTCAAAGCCTTGCATGCTGTAGTCTCCAAGTCCAAAGTAAAAGAAGTACTGAGAGAACATTACATCCCAGACACCATCTTCTTGATACAGCTGCAGCACAGAAGGAGAAAGCTCCAAAAGTTTTTTGAGCACACAGAGTGTGTAGTGTTGCAGAGTGCTTGACAACAGTCTGCAACCCAAGAGAGAGAGGAAAACAAAAATTAAATAGCAGCAACAAACCAAACAAGGAAAGAGGACGAGAAAGGAGAAATAACACAGAGAAGTTTTAAAAGCAGGATCTTTGGAGATGCAAGCAGCAATGGAAAAGCACAGAAGATGGGCCAAAAGAGAGCCCAAAAAAAAAATGCAGAAGCTCAAGCAGTCATCATAATCACCTCGAGGTTTGCAATGCTTTGTTCTCATGACCCATGTCTTCGACCCCTCGGAACACACCCAACAGCACATTAACAATGCAGCGAGTGGCAAGCTCCCAATATAAGCTGGAAGCACCTCCCCTGTCTTGGCCTCCCTGTAGGCCCCCTGCTAAGCTAGCAACCTCACCAGCAGGCACCAAGAATGAGCACAGAATACGGCACAAATCGGACACTCTCCAATTCCAGCCTTGGAGACTGGCTCCTTCTGCCATGATATTTTGAGCATCCACCAAGCCATGCACAGAAGTAATTGAACCATCATCATCCACAGGAGGATCAGTCACATTCAGCATAATGCTCAGAAACCCACTTGGAGTCGCTCTTACATTCCTTCTACTCTTCACTTCTGGAAGGCTACCCGGCATCAGTGCACCTCCTTCTTTACCACAGCTGCCAGCAGAATCTGGCACAGGGATCAAACTGGCAGTCATCTCTGGAAATGTGAAGGCAGCCCAGCGTATCAGATCGATAAACTTTTGGATTCCACCGTTGTCACGCATACACTGCAGACATGTGACATTGTGAAAGCTGTCCAAGTGTGAAGTTAAGTAGAGAAGCCTTGAGTCTGCTCCTGTGTCCTAAAACATGTTCATGATGCCTGTCTCAACACCTAGTTTGATCCAAAACTGCAATACCCACTTATGCCATTCCAACAATACTACATACATGTAATGGAATACACAACATGACTAAGAAATTGACCAGAGTTGTTTACAGTAAATTGTGAGGATACACTGCCTCTCGCAAGACCTGCAGCGAAAGTGTCTGCATCTGGAAATCATCAAGCAATCTGTTTAGAGATGAAACCCCAATGGATTCTTGTGAATCCAGCTGAGGTTGACCTTTGTCGACAGATGAAAAATCATCTGTCCCACATTCGTATCTTTTGCTCGGAGTTGAAGGTGTTCCAAGTCCATCCAGCAAGACCTCGACACCTCCGATACTCCGAAAATGGTTTTGGGTTCGAGGATTAGCAAAAATTGTCAACTTCAATGTTCGCAATGCCAGTTGCTCTAAGGACACATCTGACATAGCACCTTTCAGCCGTAGTTTTCGAAGAATACGCAATAACTCTGTATACAGTTTGCACCCACAACAATCAGATATCGTTAGTAAACTTGTTGTGTTCACTATTTGCATCACTGGCTGCTCTAAGAAATCCATCTGAAATTCAGCACCCTTCAGCCATAGTTCTCGAAAAATACCCAACATTTGTGTAAACAGTTTCCACCCACAATACACAAGTCTATGCCACAACAATCAGATATCAAAGTATAATGTCAGAAGATCTGACTAAATAGGTACCACCCATTCTGCATCCAAATCACAGCTGTCCAAGTCATCAATCAAAAAGCACTAGAATTGGTAAGGTGAAGAAGTAGAATCCTACCAACAAACCAATTTAGACCTCCGGTCTCAAGCAATGGCACTGAGCCATTAGGAAGTCCGGAAGTATCCCGGGCACTTCTGCTTCTACCAGGGGACTGTGCACCTACAGAGATACGTTGTGATCCCGAGGTTTCAAGCCCAACCACACTACTCCCACTGGACAGACGCTTCTGCAATGAGGAACGACGGCTGCTGCTGGCCCTTGGAGTCTGTGGATGCTCGGGTGGGATTGCAGTCCCAATAATGTCTCTGGATGTCCGCTGTAGCATAATAGGTTCCAATGATGTGATGGGCATTCCAAATTTTTGTGTTAAGCGTGCCTCGGCATCTATGTAGTTGGCTACCACAGATACAATGTGGGCGATCAGGCACTGAAGGAAACCAAGTTGCATGGACGCAGACAGGGATGTGATATTGTCTGAAATCACCACATTTGTTACGCCCTTCAATTGCACAACAGCAGCTGTCAACCCACCACGCCAGAACAAAAAAACTTATTCAAAAAGTACAGAACTTTATGATTACATTCACATATTGTACTCAAGAAAGAGCAACATGCACCCCATGTCAAAAAACACAGTTGATGTACACAAGACAAAGATTTTCCCCAGAAAGCAAAAACCCCACCTCCTGCCTCTCAAACAACAAGACTTAAGATAGTGTATAAGGAGCATATCTTTCATAAGAATAGAGAAATCTCCATTCTCATGATGAAGAAAAAACAGTAAGGTTAACACTTCCTTGGTAAGCCACAGAACTAGGAAAGACTCACACTGGTATGAACAAAGTTGCCAGTCTCACACCTGTTCAGGAACCATCAACAGTAGTATGTATGATAGTGACTTAACTAGCACAACTTCCCCACTGACTTCATCAGCTCCCTACAGTGGGTAAAGGCCAGTGACAAGCATGAACCTGCAAACTGAGTTTCTGCTGCAATTCCGGAAGCAACAAGAAGACTCAGCCATACTACTGGCTAGCAACAGACCACAACAACAAGGACAAGACAAAAAAACAGACCGACAGAAAGGGAAAAGAAAAACTGAAGGAAAGGACAACAGGAAAAACTATGAACAAGTGGGCTTACAAGAAGCTCCCCACTTACAAGACCTGAAACAAAATCACTTTGAAAACTCCAAAAGTGGAAATTCCAAAAAGGAAATTTTTCTCTGATAACCAACACTCTAGTTCTCTATAGAAGAATTTTATTTTAGAAGAACATGTAATGTAAGGGTATAAGGAACACGCCAATAATGTAAGGAAGCATACATTTCATCAACACCATCAGTGTCTGTAGTCCTCCAAAGAAGAAATAGATCCTCCGATTGTGGAAAGATCGAGTTAGGATACTGAGGGCCTTGAGCAGGCGAAGTCCAGCTTCCATATCCGAGGGGCTCAGCCACATGTCTGAAATCCCATCTGAGCTTGCATGCACTGCAATAAAAGAGAAAATGAAGAACTAACTGCAGTGAGTTGAAACCGACATACTTTCATGTCCTTGACTTACTTATGTGTGCTCCATCATAGGATTGAGTTTCCCCTCTGATTGCCTCTTGCCTGTGAGTTGCATGTAAATTCACAATTGTGAATTCAATATGGTATCCACAAAATTCAGTTCTCTGAATGTCCAGGAAATTATGCTACGCATGGGATTGAGGACACCAACAAGATGCTTAAATAGGTCAAACACACAAACCAGGTCTTGTGAATCAATACAACTTCACATCCACTGATACTTACAGGCTGTGAAGGATCGAGTCATTCCTTTGAGCTCGTCAATAAGCCCAAGAGTAACTCTCTTCGGGTGCCCTTGTTTGCACCCCACAACAGTGGACCCACTCATGGAACCACCTGCTTCTCTGTCAATATCATTTATCCTGATGAACTCGCCAACATGAATCTGAACTTCTGTAGGCTGAGGCTCATCAACAGGTGCCCAGTCCTCAAATATCTGGACAAATGAAACCAGAAAGCATTCTAGTGCTTTTTGCGTTTCTTCCTGCAATTCAAGAGAAACACAGAGAGACTTTTAGCAAGGGAATCAAACCAATGAGCACAACAAGGTAAGAACTTTCTGATAAACTCTTTCAGTAATTGCAAATAAGAATCCATGATTTGCAAATAGGATTTGGCAATGGAAAACAATAGGTTATACCAGTTCGGATGCCTCTTGATATTTTTGCCACAGATAGTCAAGAACCGCTTCATCTTCATCCTTGCTGTACAACAGAGCATGCAATACTAGTCAGAGGGTGGAGTCTTATCCATCTACCCATTGTACTGTCTACTGCACTGTGGGCAGACAGAGCACTGCAAAATAGGGGCATCAAGGACACACATGTTTCAGTGATGGCTAACAAAGAAAACCCTTCAATCTGAAACATGACAAGTGAAAATACCCACTAAAACAATTTGCAATTGCATCACCATTGAACTGGTAACACCCAAGACACATACTCAAGAGAATCCCAAGACACAAGAGAGAATCTACCATTTACAACTGGTAACACCCAAGACAGACACACACTCGAGTATTCCAAGACACAAGGGAGAGAGAGAGAGATAGAGAGAGAGAATCTATCTGTCCACCTTATAATGAAGAAATCACCAAAGTTCAACAGTACACATATAGGGAATAATATATACCTGAATTCAACTTCAGGCCACGAGGAAGGCTGGACAAGGCTTTCACTCTGCACATTGGGCACCTCGAAGTTGTTGTTGGAGCTTTTTCGCAGAAACGCTGATACACCTCTCACAATATGCATTCTCTTCTACAACTCTGTCCCTCTTGAGCTGCAGGTATATTACCCCCATCCCCCCCCCCCCACATTGCCTTTGCCTTAAAAACAAGCCTAACCCAAGGATCCTAGAAGCTTTCCTTGTAACCCAGTACATCAAAAGTCTTTTTTTGTACAAAGGACACTATTCCACACATAGATCAAGAGAAAAAACAAAAAATCTGGCAGGAGTACTCAATGTGTAACAGCCATATGGGTTTGACAAACTCATCAATTTCTTCACTCAAAAGCAACAATAGTAATGTAAGAATTATTTTCCAAAATGACCTAAATTCACACTGCTTTTTAGTTCAAACCCTAAAGAGTAATCCACTACCTCAATTGAGATCATCTGGTTGCAGGTGTGATCTCTCCTGTCAGCCCCAATTAGAGAACCCTCAATATGCTTGCTCAAAGAAGCACAACCAGGAGAAGATATCATGAACCACAAACTGATGTACATACACAAAATGATAAATGAACTTCCTTCTTCCAGAAGATGATGATAGTGATGATGACCTAATGAGACTCAGTACCATAAGCAGCATGAGTAGTATGCATTTCTATGCTGATTATATTTTTTGGGTTCATCTAGGGTTAGACCATCATTGCAGCGCTTGTGTTTTTGGAGTAGAAGTATGGGGGTTGAGAGACAAAAAAAAAACTTACAGTGCCATATGTGGATTTGTTGTCTGATTTGCTTACTTGCACCAGTCAATACTCCACATTGCAGCTACACACCTTAATGTCCAACTTCGTGTTCCATCTAACAACAAACCCATGCTTCTTCCTTGCTTATTGTGCAGAAATAACAACCCTGCATTTCCTTAGCAACAAAGCTGGAATCAACGTCCCTCCCTCAACATAAAAAAACCCCCAAACCTAAACCTAACAAAAGTGCACGCAGAATGCACCTCCTCCAGCAGAACCACAAAACCTAAACTAAGAATCGTGCACACAAGAGTGCTTCTTCACTTTCAGAACTCATGCACAAAGCCATTTGATCAATCAATTTGAAGACATGACATGTTCAAATGCTCCTCAATGCGATTCCACGCCCAAAACCCTGCACCCCAATCCTATCCACTCCTCAAAACAGTCCTTTCTGAAACAATCCTCTGACAAACGACTTGAGAAAAGAAGCAAAATTTCTCAAAACCCAAAAAAACTTGCAAGCGTAAAAATGCTTCCAAAAATGTAGAACCCACAACCCACAACTTTCTTTTTCCTCTTGCACAAAGACACACATACATAATACCCTCACACACAACACACCCCTAGTAGAGAGAAGAAACCTACCTAAAATCGATCTGGCTTCTGCATTCATCAAACACCATAGCTGTTGATAATCTAGCAAACCCTAAATCAACAAAGGGAGCCAAGCGACAAAAACCCCCCTTCCCTTCCCTTCCCTTCCCCCCATCCAAAATGTTGTCCACAACCCCCAAATGTTGCAACACAATAACCAATGTGGGTGGTGGTGGTGGTGGTGGTGGTGGGTTTGTGCTAAATGGGTTGTTTACTCAATAAATGCACAAAACATTCTCTAAAACAAAATCAAGTGCATCCAAGAAGGACAACACATGGCAACAAACACACCAAAAACAAAAAAGAGACAAACAAAACAAACACACACACACACACACACACAAACAAAGAACTTTTGATGAGACAATCAATCAAACAAGCAAAACCAAACAAACAAACAAATAAACAAGCAACAAAAGCGTGGGCTATGTGTTTATGATATTCCCAAAATGTGAGAAAGACTAGACTATACTAGTGTAACACAATACATGTGATTAGTATAGCATAGTATAGTATAGTCTAATAGTAGTACTAGTACTAATACCTTGTATGTTGTGCATTTGCTGAATGAGTTGGGATGAAACCCTAAAACAAGAATCCCAATCCCATTTTAATTCATACACCCCAAAAAAAGGTTGATCTCTACTTCACAATATCAAATCTAGGCTATATATTAAGATAGTTTTTTGTTGTTGGCCTTGCCTTGGATGTTGTGTTTAGATTCATTATAGAGTATATTGTGGCTTAAGGGATTTTTATAGGCCCCTAGGTAATTATAATAATAATAATAGGTCTATTTTTATATGAGGATTTTTGAAAGATGATATTTTTGCATGGTGAAATATTTGGGGCATTCCTGAAGTAAGTGGTCCTTGCAAGGGGGTGTTATCCGGTATAAAAAGCTATGAGAAACCTTTTTTTTTTTGGGGGGGCATTAATTTCTGATACTCGTTAGGTATCATGAGAGAAAATGAGGAAAAAAAAGGAGTTAGACATTCCAAAAAATAAATTATCACTTATCACAAAATTTTGAAAATTATTGAATTGAAAAAAAAATAATGATTTTTATCATTGAAATTTAATTAAAAGTCACAAAATTTGATTTTATTTTTTTTTAAACAATTGAATTTCTTTGAAAGTTGTAATCTTTTTTCATGGTGAACACCCGATTCAATAGGGCACATATAGCTAACCAAAGATCACAACTCGAACCCAACCACGATCTTAGAACCCAAACCAATTAGACCTTGCAAGGAGACCCAAAAAAAAAGGCAAAAAAAAAAAAAAAACCCAAAAACAAAACAAAACAAAAAAAAACTCCGTATTCTATGAATTTAGGAATCACACTTTTTTAAAAAATTTAAAACTACGGGGTCCTCATGCCAAGGTTTTTTTTGGGGTTTCCAACAAAATCCCACAAATGGGGATTTATTTCCACACCCTACTACTCTTGTTGCTTCTTCTTCTTCTTCTTTGTCCTTGGCTAGAGATTTCAGGTGCCGACAAGGACGGGATGTGGACTCTTGATGGCCATCCGTTGAGTTCACTGATTACGCGAGGAAGACTGACTCAACAACAACTGATTACGCAACGAAGACCTCTGACTCCTTTTAAAAAAGAAGCCGGGATGATGAACTTGCGAGGAAAATGGATCTCGCATAAACCAACCAAAATACATTACAAAATACTCCACCAAAGTTTCACAACGAAAAAGCTTTTTCCGTCTCTTTTTTCAAGCCGGAAAGCAAGCTTTTGACCCGAGTATCTAATAAGATATGATTTTGTTCCGGCTTTTTTTCTTTACACAAAAATACACCCCTTTGAAATCTGCACCCATACTTTTTTGTGTTCGACCTTTGGTTTTTTCCGTCACCCTTTTCCTCTCTCCTCCCCCCCCCCCCCCTCCCCCCCCCCCCCTCCCTTAGTGTTTTTTTTTTTTTT
>Ga0116227_10004230_pt1 | contig 31244 bp, 29 predicted proteins | sample S1TSphgellanicum_FD_89693 | JGI IMG/M metagenome (GOLD analysis project Ga0116227, IMG submission 89693) | Host-associated microbial communities from peat moss isolated from Minnesota, USA - S1T2_Fb - Sphagnum magellanicum MG | ecosystem: Host-associated > Plants > Peat moss > Unclassified... | reverse complement strand
CGTATATAGTATTATTATTTTTTTTTTTTTTTAAAAAAAATATAAATATTTTATATATATATATATATATATATATATATATATATATATATATATATATATATATATATATATATATATATTTAAAATATTTATTATTGGTAATTTCATTAGTTTCAACATATACGATGTTGACACATGTCATTACTTAAGCTAGGCTTTTAAAACTAATATAAGTTGTTAAGTAAACCACCTATTATGCTTAACCTATGTTGATTAGGTAAATAGAGAATATTTGGTCAACATTTCATCATTCACCACAACCCATGTCATTTGTGAGAATTGATCTTTGAACCCCAAGGATGGAAATCAACTCCTTTACCGCAAAGCTCCCCCACTTGTGACAAAATAGTAATGTGCATTCTATTTAATTTACATTTCAAACATTACACAAAACATCATTTTTGATATTTGATATCTTACAAGGATTTTGTCCAAATGACAAAATTAAAGTTTAACACTTCTTTCAATAATGTACAAAAATATTTTTTTGTTTTTAAAATATAAATTGATTTGAAGAATACATATTTGAATTTCATTATTGAATATCATTTCAATGACCAGTTTTTAGAAACAATAAATTGAAATACATGATTCATAAATGGATAATATAATAATAAATATAAATATGTCTTCCATATCTTAAACCTTCATTTGATTTTTAAAATTATATTATAAATTTTTTCTTTTAACATATCATTCTACCAATAGAATTTAATTTAGATCTGTGATATATAATTCTAAATGGATCATGAATAAATTATATTAAAATTATGATAAAAAAATCTTAATTAGCCATCTCATTTTGACGTAAAAGATTAGTCTAAATATTCAAATGTAATTTCTAAATATTAATTAATGCCATATAACTAATTAATTTTATGGAATTATAAATTTTATTACAATTACACATACAATATCTTAAGTTTTCCTTAAAATAATGATAAAAATTATATGTAAAAATGAGTTATATTTCACATCTCCAACTTGTATTTAATTTAAGAAATTATATTATGAAAATTTGCTTATAATAAATCAAAATTGTACCAACAAAATCTGATTTCAAGCTAATTTGTGGATTGAGTATAAACCCCAAGTTTTGTGTAACATATTACATAACATGTAACATATTTGCATTGTTTTTTTCAAATTAAAAAAATAATTATAGTTGATCTTAAGTAATAAAAAAAATAAAAATGGATTAGGATTATAATGGGCTATCTTAATTTTAAATAGTAATTTAAAATAAAAATAAAATTTAGTATAATTATAAGGGATGACTTAACATAAGTAAGATTTTCATAAGTAAGTCAACCCCATATAATTAAAAAAATTATATTCATTCAATCTTTTTTTTTTTTTTAAATTGTGAATTTGGAATTTCATTTGTGTAGAAGGAATAAAAAAAATAAAAATCTTGTGCCAAGAATTGTGTTGAAGGATATTGAAAGTTGAAATCTTATGCATTATTTTAAAAATAAAACGTTTAAAATTAGTGAATCAAATTGACACTTGTTATAATCATTAATAATAAAGATGGTGATAATTTGAAAAGTTTGATAAAACATTGAAATGTATACATATGATTTATTTATAATGCACACATAGGGATGTTTTAAAGCATTACCCTTCTAAAGGGAGGATGTAATGATAAATTTAAAATGATTGTAACGAGATGTGAAAAGGGATTATAATGGCCAAACGTTAAATTCCATAGTTATATGGTATGTTGACAAACCTTACAATTCAAAAAAATTTAGCTTGTTATTAAAATTGAAATTAAAGTGTGTTAACTTTAATTAAACCTCTCCTCTTGTAATGAGTTTATGAATACATGTGTTATAATATAAAGTAATGTTGAACATCACATGTAATTGTCAATCAAACCAAACTTGTGCATGTTTTTAAAACTTTAAAATTTTTATAACTCTAATTGGGTTAGTTTGTAATAAAAAGAATTTTGATTTACAATAACTTATATAAATAAATACATAATAACGACATTACAATGGTCACATGGAATTTTTAACGTAAAATTTGAAATGAACACATGCAATCAAATGTTAAATTATAAAAATAAATTATTCGACAAAGAAATTCTAATTCTATTCAAGAAAATCATTAAGCTTAAGTGGTTTAAGTTGGACGTTTGGTTAGTTCAACTCCAACCAACATGATTCCTTTTTTGAAAATTTGGAATAAAAATCAAATTACCATGTTGTAATGATGTATGGAAACATACATTAAAAACCTGATATCAAGTTTAAACTATTGTTTTGATGTGATTTCCTATGAGTTTAAAAGGTTTTGTCTATGTTTAGTGTAAAGTTCATCATGTCAATACTTTATGTCATAACAACAGTTGTACATTATTTTTAAAAAGTAATTTCACCTTGAAGTTGATCAACAAAACATTAGACTTTCAAAAACATCAAATAAAGTTTTATTTTTGGCGAAGACATAACTCTGTGTTCAATGCTTTGGGGTGGTTTGCAATAAATGCTTGTCAATGACACCACTAAACACTAAATTGCACATAAGTTGCGTTAATTGATTTGAAACAACATAATGTTTCACATAAACAAACACAAAATTATAATTACAATTACCCATGTAAATAATAACAAAAGAATGTTGAAGCTTGTTTAAGGTGTTTGAAATCAACACAAGAAGGAAGACTTCATACAAGGTAGACTTTAGTTTTCAAGACAATATGATTAACCATCTGAGAGACAAAGAACTTGTTACAACTACAAAGCCTCAAAAACCTATAAATTTGACTATTGATAACTCCCAATTTCGGAATTATTGAGATTTTGGAATGAACATCAGGCATGTGAATCATTTCAATATTTACATACTTTGGTTGAGAATGTTTGTCAAAGATATGACAGGATATATTTCAAGGACTTTGTTTCAAGGCTAGATCCAAGAAGTTACAAGAGCAGCCTTTAGAAGTACAATTCAACTCACAATATGTTTTTGGGTATATGCCATTGGCAAAAGAGTCTTGGTCTGGATACATAAAATTCTCAAAGTCTGAAAAATCAGGAACAAAAAAATCATCCACAGACCTACGAACAAGGGACAATCTATGAAGCATAAGAGGACATGTGTTATTATTCAAAAGACATTTTAGGAAATCAAGCTCATAGGCAAAGAGATAAAAATTAGCCAAATAGACCACACAATTAGTACCCTGGGATACTGATACATTGTCTATAAGCACGATGACCAAAACAAAGAAACAAATTATCTAGCAAGAAATCCAACCAAGACATCAAATTTGAAGCTTTCACAACTTTTAAGTTATGAAAATTTTCAAACAAATTTATCTCTTCTTCATTTTTCAACCACAAAAACCTAAAGTTCAAAGCAGATCTTTTAGCAACAAAAACTTAAAACAATGAAGCTTCACAAATAAATCTAGGTTTAATCAGATTTTTATGAAACTTCCAAACCACACAAAGAAATGGAAGATGAGGGCCACACCTTTCACCACTCAAATTATGAGCATTATTAAAAGAAAGATGAGAATTCAGGATTTCATAATGGGCAAGATTGGAGACCACATATGTACCAACTGGGGAATTAAGCTCAAAGAAAACTGAAGAAACATAGAACTTTTTACAAACAAACACAAAATTATTACTACATTTACGCTTCGGATAGTGTGTGCTTTTGATTAGAAGGAAAAAATTGGCTCAAGATCTTCAAAATCTCATCAGAAAGAGAGCAAATAACACCGCAAGTAGTACAGAAATCACAGCCCCAAACAAAGCAAAAATGGGAACTGAATTTGGCATCTTACTTCCAAGCGGGGTATCTTTTGCACCCGTTTGCAGGTTCCCAAGTTCTAATTCTCTCACAATGTCTTCCCCACCACCCTTCTTGCAAATGTTTTTCCTGACCTCTGAAACAAAGGAGCTTGATGATGTAAGTGCTGAAGCCTCCAGTTGTATAATTTGTGATGGGTCCAATGGCTGATCCAGTGCAAATAACTCCGTACACCTGGCTTTCACCTCCTGCAGACCCAACAACAAAAACAACCTGATCACTCCAAAATCCACTAACTGCCCAGTAGGCTGTGTATTGCAGATTCAGAAGGTTCAAGGTTTAGGTTTTAGGGTGCAATAAATATTGCAAGGCATGAGATTCAGCTTTATTTACCTCAAGTGTTTCAGTGGGAAGCAAATAGTCACAAAAACTGGCCCCATTATACCAGGGAACAAGTACTCTTTGTGGCAAAGAAACTCGATATTCCACTTGGTCAGAATCACTGCAACAGCAACAACTTAGCTGCAGGAAATCACCTTGACCAAAAAATCATACAGACTTGAACCTTCAAATGACCTAGACAAGCAAAAGTTCAGCAAATAATGTTGTTTCAGATCATTTTCTGAAAAGAGTGGGAAAAGCCTGGACCTGTAATCTACACTCACACCACAAGCCCCTCTATTCTTGAAAAACATGAGGCTTAGCAAAGTATCTACACCTTGATGTAAGCAGTGGGTGTGATAGTTTGATCCCTGCAGATGAGGTTTCTTGTGGACTGATGATGTCTTTATCTTGAGCATCCCCCAGTGCTTGTTCTACCTCGTCACAAAGAAGATCCAGCCTTGCTTTTAGACTGGCAATGATATCTCCCTGCATCCAGTTTTTGCAACATTTTGAGGTCAATGTCAACCTCAAGACAAAAGAAAGACCAGCTGCTGCAATATTGCATATCTATCTGTGGTGAAGCTCGCAATATTAGGCAGCTGTGATGAAATGGTGCAAATCCATAAGACAGAACCAGTAGATATCAAACCCTAATCCTGAAACTCACTAGCCCAGAAAAAGAAGAAAAGACAGAAGACTTGCAGCAGCTTAAACCTGATGAGATACTGGGCTAAATTTTCGAGAAACTTCTTCACTGTCCTGGAGAAAAAAGTGAAGGGAAAAACAGGGGAAAACCTTGAGATCTAAAAGTGCATGATGTAGAGGCTCCCGTGAGAGGGCAAAGGTCCATGCGTGCACAACCCCATTCAATGTCACAATCCCTGTAACCTTTTGCCCTTCATCCAAGTCTGCATGTAACAGTGGCACCCACAAAGTCAGAAACTGAAACTGCAAACTGCTGTTCACTGACTACACTTCCAAGCAGATACTGCTGCCTTTTGGAGTTACCTACCTACACATGTAAAGTCTTCAATGATTATAAATAACTCCAATTCATCACAAAACTTACCATATTGTACATTGTTGCCAGTAGGAGGGAGAAGAAGCTCAACTTCATGTGGGTTAGCTGTTGTGGTCCGTGGCCCCAGCATTTTGTCTTCATCTGCCTGTCAGGAGCCCACCAAAACATACACAAAGCCTTCAACTTGTACTATAATCCAAATACAAGAAAACAAAAAAAAATACAAAAGAAAGACCCATAAAGCTAAAAAAGAAGGGGGAACAAAAGTAAGAACATGCTACATATATGTTTTCTGCAAGAAGAAGAGACTAGTGCTCAAATGGCTTTGCCTGCAATAGTGTTTGGATGTGGACCTTGCACTCAAATTTGCATGAAGCCATTTGTTGAAATGAGACCCAGAGGGCTTCCAAGACCAGCAGGAGTTTCAAACAGGTAGCTGCAAATGGAAATGAGAAACCAGGGTGAAGAAAAGAAAATACCAGTAAGCCATCAACAAGAGCAACAGATGACTTAAGATGAGCATCCACCACTGCAAATGCAGAGAAGAGATGGCTCTTCACGGTTTTCCTTGGTGTATCCTTCGTTTTGACCACCACTGGTACACTGTTCAAACTTCCACACTGTTAAGTTATCCCAAAATGCTCTGAAATCATCAATTGCGAAACTTATTCTCAATACCCATTGCTTGTGGGTATTAAGATTTGCACCTGTGGCTCAGGTTTGAGGGTTAGGATACTAGCATTAGAATAAGAAAAGTTCAGTGCCTTCTGTGGTAATCAAATGATTTGATTTCTTGATGGCACAAAACCTCTGAACTGAATCTGAACAGCTTAGCAAGAGCCCAAAAGAATGGGCCCACTTGTTGAGAAGCATACCTGAATTCTACTGGATGTGAACAGACAAATGTGTGTAGATTTGACAGAACCTTTCCAAGCTTCCAATCACATGGGCGCAGTCCTGCTGAAGAAAACCCAGAATCCACTGCACAACTACGGCATGACAACCTGCACAAGTCAAGAACAAACAATTATTCAAACATAGGTTCACATTCTGGAAATAAATGATGCCAAGTGTGCCTCCCCAAAAAACCTGGACTTATAAGACAGAGAGTGAAGGGAAATCTTGGATTTGTCAACTAACCTTCTTGGGCTAGATGAGATATGCAGCAAAAGGCGCTCCACAACCTCATTTCCATCTACATGTATTGGAGATGCTGTTGCCACTGCTCTCACCGCCTGGACACAGAATTCCAACCAAAATACTACAACTGAGCCCTCACCACTTGAAAACCTTACTCCTAGTATCTGATTGGTAGTGCAACAAAGAATCTGAACAATTTCAACTGGTTTTGGCTGCCTGGCAACCTTGTTGTTATGCTGAAGAAATTGAGTTAGATATTTTTCATTCAGACTCAATACCAGAACCTTCAAGAGGAGCTTCTTCTTGTGGCTATACTCTGAACCCCAACCAACCCAAAAAAAGAAACCGCTGATGCTCCCAGTTTCCATTAGTTGTCTGGACTGAGTCTGATGCCTTCACTGTGAATCTACACAATGATGTCATAGCAATCATGCTCACCTGCCAGAAGATTGCAGTGGAATTTTTGAAGGCAGTCTCAGTGGCAAATACAAAGATGCCAACAACTTCCATGCCTCCCACCAGCATCCTTGAAACCTGTTGATCAGAAGCACAAATTCTACTCATGAGAATGCTGAGTTGAGGATGATGAAGCTTGCAGCTGAACTCTACTTGATGTTGTGCTACAGAAATCCTCACAAAATTGAAGACATTCTGTTGCAAAAACAGTGGGTGTTTGGTGCACATTTGAGAGATGAAGATTGCAATACACAAACCATGACCCAGAACTCAATCTGTCAGTCTCATTGCTCCAGGGATCTTAGTTTGTAAACAGTAGTAGCTGCTGCATGAATGGGTAAATTGTGAAAGTGTTGTGTTGTGGAGTGTTTGTACCTGCCGGGCATGCTCTGCAACCCATTCAGAGTCAACTGTCAATGATGAAGAAGAATCAGCAGCAGTTTTTCCCTTTTTGCCTCCGCCTTTTCGACTGCTGCCTCCTCCTTCCTTTGAGCCCTTTGGGTCACTTGGCAGTGGAGGAGTCATCTTTGCAGCTTCCTCTCCATTGGAGGCAGGTGTTGGAATCAGTGCAAACACCAGATCCCGCACTGATGATACCACCGCCAACTTCCCCACAAGAAGGCCAATCTGCAGCTCAAAAAACCCTTCAAGCTCGAAAGGCAACATACCAAGCAGAAGACAGCAGTGGAAACACATCATGTAGACCATGGTCATCCACAGATTGCATGCAAAGGCTTTGGAAAGACAGAGACACAGACTGACAGAAACAGAGACAACGAACCTGAGCGGTGTGTCTGGATGCGAACAGAGCGTCGACTCGAGCCTCTATCTGCGTCTCGTCGCCAACCACAGACCTCACCATCTTACTATCCTTTTACTCTTCTCCCCACCTTCTTCTCCTTCTCTGGGAGAAGGTTCTCTTTTCTTCCAGTCACAAACCCACAAGGATGCTTACAGCATCTGGTTGCTACGTACTGCATCTGTGTTTTTATTCAAGAAAAAACAACTCTCCTCGTGCTCTGCACATCTGCTGCACATCTGCTCATCTCAGACATCATCACCCCATCAAATCCTCCTCTACAAAAACCCTAAAACACAACTCTCCTGTGCACCACAATCTGAGACAAATTTCTCTCTCTGTGTGCAACAAACCCGCATTTGCAAGATGCTTGACTCCTCCCAAACAATTTTTTTTAATCGATCCCCAAAAACAGGATTTTTGTCATGACTAAACAACACCAGCAATTTCTTCTTGCTGCTTCGATTAGGTCAGATTTCTTCTCCTCCTCCTCTTTCTTTAAACCCTAAAGCTTAAACCCTCTTCATCAACAGGCTCTTTGTTTCTAGGACCCATTGATGCAAAACGATGGATCTCTTCTTGGACTGCGAGCAATGGGTGCTGCTTCCGCCATGAACGCCGCCAGCCAGGGAAGTGCTGGCTGCAGTGTGGAAGAGGAAGACTTGATCGATTCTTCTTTGTAGTGAGCGAAGAAGAGCAAATGGCCAGTACACTGGGTCCAGCTCCTGATCCTGAGGCAGTACTACGAGGTCATCGCGCTGCTGTCAATGTGGTCACATTCCATTCTCCTTCCGGCACTCTCCTCTCCGGGTACAAACTCTTCTCAGCTTCCCAACTCCACCTGCAATGAGTTTGTTGAAGACCCTTTTTTCTCTTTCAGAGTTTCTGATTCAGAGCAGCAGCAGTGATTGAAGCCCTCACTGATTTTTTGAATGAGTGTGGCAGCGATGCTGATGGTGAGCTAAAGATCTGGGATCTTAGAAGACATAGACCTCTTTCTTCTTCAAGGTATTCTATCTATCTTTCTATCTATCTATGTACCAACCAGCCTTGAAGAAGATGAGGAGGAATTTTTGTCATGTGTCGGTTCCTCTGGGAAGAAGTCAGACTCTGCTTCTCTTGAGAAAGTGAGACTTTCTCGAAAAAAAGTAACTTTGATGCTTGTTGTTGTTCTTCACACACATAGCCCATATCTCTCTACCCTTTACAGAGTCATGCTTTGTTTTGTAAGAATGCAAATAGAGATGTAAGCACCTTCCTACATGGTGAGAGAGTCCCAGTAGCTGCTGCTGTGCTGGAAGCAAAAAATCAACAGCAACAAACAAACAAACAAACCCAATTTGTTGAGAATCATACTTGATGTACACATGGTGTCTTTCTATCTTCTACAGAGCCTTTGTCACTGTCAACAGACAGCAGGAAGTTACGGAGATTGTTTCCTGATCATGAAGTACAAGAGTTGGAACATGATTGGCAGTAGGGCATCAGAGTGGATCATTTGCTGAGAGCAAAATGATGATCATGATATGTCTATGATCAAGTGCTCATATGCTGCAGTGGGTTGTGCAGAGTTCACACGCCAGCTGCTGGGGTTATTGGTATCAGTGCAGCAGGCGCTTCCAACAAAATCTTAAGGTATAAAAGGATCACATCTGGTTTTTTGTCAGATTTCACCATAGATTTTGAGTTGTGTTCTTGACAAGCAGCAGGGATGGCCCCTACCTATCTGTTTCCATAATCATATGAGGAAAAAGGGGTGATATGTTCTTTTGTGTGCGTTCAGTTTCTCAACTGATCATTGAGATTTCTGCATTTACTAATTCACATAGTTCTGGTTTTTTGTGAGACAAGAGCAAGCAAGCTTCTAATTATTGATGTGGGATTGGGGATGATGGATAGCCAAGGGCGAGATGGAACTGTGAAGTGCTGGCAGCTGACAGAATCAACGTTGTCAAGGTGCGCAATGCTGTGATTTCCTCAAGGTATCCTTAATGTTTCATAATTCATCTATAGGGAAGTGTCACCCTAACATTGACAACCCATATAAGGGTTTTTTTTTCCTGTTGTCAAGCAAAGGTGGATAGCTTTGAAGACAGTTTCTTGTTTGCAGGCAACCCTTACTGACCATCAAGACAGATTCATACAACTTCTGCAAGCTTTCATTGTCAGAGAGTGCCACTATGAGTTCTGAATCTGAGGGTAAGGAACATGCTTACATTCACTAATGCTTGAACACCTCAAATTCATAGTCAAGTCAAGAAAGTCTTTTCCTTTCAGCTTTCATCATTCTGAAGCATATTTTGTCATTTTCATTGTCAATGGTGACAAGATTATTCTTTGCAGATTAGATTGTTTGCCCAAATTCATAGATGAGATTTATAAGGTTTTCTCTGCACTGGAGATTTTCTGTTTTCTGGGGTTTATTTAACTAACAGGATAGTGATCAACCAAAATGGGGATTGTGGCCAGCTATTGTGGGAAATACAGAGATTGGCTCAGGTGCGGCGGTGATTGCTATTGCAGGGAAGGAGCCTTCTATTGTGAGGGCTCTAGCTCTCATCATGCCAGTTTCTTGACATCTTCCTTTCCATAGGATTGTTGTAGGTGAGGGTGCTGTTGAAGGATCTGATGTGTTGGATATAAGTTTTGTAATTTTGTGTTTGTTCTGGGGGAATTCAGTTGATGGAATGATTGATGATGTTGCAGATAGAGATGTGGGATATTGGTTCTGGCAAGTGTGTGCAAAAACTGCCACAGGAGCACTTAGGCCCATCAACAGGTAACTGCAAAAATCTCAGCTTTTGCTATAACTTCATAAGAATTGTCTCAGTTTTGAGAAAGAGAGCTTATTTTTGTGACTGGTGGGTTAACTCCTGATCTGAGTGATTGCAGATTTTTTTGTGAAATGCAGGAATGTGTATGTCATTGCAAATGTGTCCTTGGCTGGATAAAGATGGTCTGTGGACACTAGTTGCTGGGTAAGTGAGAAAAATCTCATGCTCTTTGAAAGTACCCTACCTTTCAATGGGATTCCTTAAAAGTCTGCCTTTGCAGGGTAGCGCAGCCCTGAGACTCCATACTATTGCAAATTGTCTAGATTCTAAGATATCTCACTACCCATTTTTCACGAATTCTATGTTTCATTAGCAGTACAGCATTCCTAGACCCAGCAGAAATCGATGGAATGTGAAGCACCAAGATGTGATCATCAGGGTGTGGAAGTGATATATCTAGAGCTCAATAGGACACAGTCTTCAGCATGAACACTACACCTACAACACTGGAGCTATAGGTAAGAGTTATGATCAGATCATTGGGGATTTATACTAGTTGAGTGCATATTGTCACGTGGTATATGTTTGTTGTTTTGCAGTTATGAAGATGGAACTATGATGGTGTGGGATATTCGCCATGCAGCAGCACCCTTGATACAAGCTAGACTGCATGATGAGCCAGGTATGTCAGTGATTTCATGCAGTTTTTAGGTTTTGTGTTTTGCATCCTAATGACTTTGAAAAACCGACCTTTCAAGGTGGGGCATTTTGAACACATTTATATGTTGAGTATGATCCATGAGCCTCTAGGTTTTGTCATGGTAGGAAGGATATGCTACTATCCCATACATGTCATCTTTGATTGCAGTGTTGAGCATTGCCATTGACAGAATCGGAGCTGGAGGTGTCTCAGGATCAGCAGATGGCAACTTAATGTTTTTCTTTTTTGACTATCAAGAGGTATTCCTATCATTTGAGCTCCTTTGTGTCACCATCATAATGTTCTCCTTAAGGGGGATCTGCTAAATGTGACATTTCAATCTGGTGAACAGTCAGTTGCAGTGTTCTGGTTGGGAATGAACATGAACTCACGTACCAAAGTTCATACCAGGGTTCGCCCCTTGTTTTGATAGACTAATTATGAAAATTACAGAACACCTTCGTGGTGAAGAAAAAAGTGGAGGGTCAAGCAGGCATTGGAGATATTGCCATTCGTGGTGATGATAAGCTTGTTGCAACAGCAGGTTGGGACCACAGGTAGGAACTGTAAACCATACTTGGGAAACAATTGAGAATTAAAATTGATATGTGATACAACATCACCCAGAGTTGTTTGGGAAAACACTCATGTCTGATGTTGTTTTGCTGATAATTGAAGTTCCTGTATTGAGATCTCTCCCACTCCCTTTGCGTGAGCTGATATGGCAGGAGTGGTGTGTTTAAAAACAGGGTACGGATTTACGATTACAAGCGCAGGAAGCCTCTTGCTATTCTCAAATACCATACTGAAACAGTATGTCTTAAGCTCTCTCTTTCCTTGCATTTTCAACCTTGGAGTCAACCCACCAGTGTGCAAGATTGTTTAGCATCTGGTAGAAGAAGAAACCCATGATTTTGGTTTTCCAGATCTGCTGAAAAAACACTGCTGCATTGGTGTTTGCAAAAACCAGGTAACAGGAGTAACGTTTCGGGAAGACATGAAATGGATGGCAACTTCATCAAGGGATTCTACAATCGCTTTATGGTCTTTGTACCCGCCATCATCATTACAACAAAATCAGCAACTGGTGAATAGTGGAGGATCAAGTTGAGTAGGTTATCTGCTTCCTCTTGTAGATTTCTTTTGTATATTTTTTGAATACTTTGTACATGAATCATACATATTGAATTTCACATCCAGCAGTAAACCCTGTCAGGGTTTTTAAACTTTGGGTGAATCATTAGTATCTACTCTTCTACAGCAACTGTCAGAAGCTGTTAGAATCATTGAGAATAATGGCAGGCTAAACTACTATCATTTGTCCAGGATATGGTGCAGGAAGTATGGTAAATGGAAACATAAATGACCATGAGAAGTAACATAAGGAAGAAGAAGCTGACAGTCTTCTACCATCTCAGGGAAGATGTTTGCAGGATGGGTTTACTGCAATTTTACATTTTACATCAATGAGGTAAACATTTTATTGATTTGGAAAACTACATTTTGATCCTCTGTAAACATGCTCTAATCCTCAGGTGTGATTGGGAAGATACTTGCATTGGGGAGATTGCCCATCTTTGCAATTGCAAATGTGACTTAAGCTCCAATGAATGTTAGTAAGTAAGACTCTACAAGAGTGAGCAGACAAAAATCATGAGCATAATGTAGGTTTCAGCTCACCTCCCAACTTCAAACACAGCTGAAGGATTGAGAGAGGGTGCCAAACTTGACATTTTTTTGATGCGAGGGGAACACCCCTTTCCTTCTTTGATTCCAAATTCTGTGCCCATGTTGACCGAAACACTAGGGTTTAACAACTCTTTGTCCACAGCAGTAGCAGCAACATTACCATGACTGTTGCTGCTGCTCTGTTTTGACATTTTGACTTTATTCCTATTGTGTTTAGTGGCAGTAATAGCAATTGCCATATCGTTGGGGAAGAGTGACTTCCACACAAATGCATGGAGGAGAGTAAAGATGAAGAGGAGAAGGACCATGAGTGATGCAGTAAATGATAGCAGCAACGCCAATGCTTGTGTAAGAGATGTTGTTACTTCCTTGGAGTATTGGATTGCAGCTATTGCAGCCACTGACATGGGAAAAGTATACGCCCACCATAGAACTGAAAACCTGCAAGAAAAAAAATCCCAACAATACACATAACAACACTTTTCAAAAACCCTGGCTGCCAACCCCACTAAACTCTAAACCCTTGCACACTCACCTACTTTGGGAGAAACCTCCAAACTATCTCTACTACAATTCCAAGCCAAACTGATTGCAGCTTGTTCATGCACAGAGCCAGAGAGAGAGACACACACACACAGCGCTCTCTTTCAAGCTAGCTTAGTGAAAGGTGGCACTGGTGTCTAAGATTGATAAAACGGCATCAAAGATGTTTGTAGTGCCAGTGCTGTACCTGCATCCTCTGAAGAAGTTGAATCGAACACCCTGCCAGAAAACAAAAGCACCACCCACAAAAACAAATCCCTTGTTAGAATCCCTAATGGAAAGTCGAGAAGCTCTGGGGATTCAACAGTCTAGAAGCAGGAAGATGCATGGGTGATGAAGAAGAAAGAAAAAATTGGGGTTTAGGGTGGTTTGTTTGGTTTTATGCAAACATGCAAACATACGTACACACAAACAGACAGACATACCAGGGAGCTGTAGAGAAAGAGGGAAATGAAGAAGAGGATCTTGCACACGCTCCCAAATTGTCCTGTAATGTACCTCCAGGCGACGCTTGCACTGCTGGGAACAGCGACAAAGAGGAAGTAGAGGGGTTGCATCTCTTTGGGAAGCACCACGTTGCTAGGCAATCGCTGATAGAGAGTGACGAACAGCACCAGGTAATGGGCAAGACCCACTGCCCAGAAGAGGATGGCTGCTTCTCTCCATCCCACAAGCGCTGCCACTTTCGCACCCGCGAAATTCCCCACCACTGACATGTGGGTAGAAGGATTGGCAACTTTGGAGAGACGTCTTTCTCCTCCCGACAACCACTGTCCATAGAGCTTCAGCTCCAGTGCTAAAATGGGTGTCATCACCACGCACCAGAGTGCAGGACTTGGTCCAGAGAGCTGCAAAGGAGTCGTGGATTTGGTGCTAGTGGTGGTGTTGAAGCTCAAGTACTGAGGAACAGTCTGTGCGAGAAAAAGCGCAGTGATCCACGGTGAGAAAAAGTAGTTGACGCGAACTGGGTGGTAAAACTCTCGGCGGACGGCTTCGAAGTACACCACGCACTTGGCAATGTAGATGATGGTGAGGAGAAGGAGAGTCGCGAGCGCCAGCCACCATATGACCTCCGAGATCACGTACGGGGCGTAGACGAAGCTCTGCATGCATTTCAGCTCGTGAAGATCGCGCCACAAGATGCTTTGGCAGCCTAGTCCAAGGCTGATGCGGAAAACCCCGATGGGAAAGCGCAGGAGAAAAGGCCAGAGCTCGTCGCTCGGCAACAGCAAATCCTCAGAGTCCTGTCCATGACCGGAGAATGTGAAACACAGAGAGACACAGACAGATTTCTGGAAACATCACTAGAGCTCTGCAGCCACTGTTGCAGGAAGGAGGGAGGAGCTTGCAAGATAGTACCTTGGGCTTTTCGAGCTCGGGGCCTTCGAGGGCGTCGAAGTAGCGACCAGGGCTGACGGCAGGAGCAGCTTCTTGGGCAGCGAAGTCGGACCAGCCGAATTCTTCTTCTTCTTCAATTTCGCCGTGTCGACCGTGCAGAGGTGAGGGGGATCTGAGACTGAGCTCGTCGGGCTCGAGATGGATCCGGCCAGGGTTCACTCTGGAAGATGAGCGAGTTCGAAACAGCCCGTAGTTGCCGGCACGTCTCGGGGTCGGAACTGGGCTTGAAGCTGTAGCTGTGAATTCGTCGATTGCGGGATCGTGAATTTTAGGTGAGCCGGCACCGCCGCCACTGACGACGAGAGAATGAAGATGATGATGCAGCCGCGGCAGAGGACCTGAGAATTGTTTTGTCCTATCTGGGCTGATTGACAGTTTGTACGCTTTGGTTGCTGCAACTGGCGACGCCGGCTGCGACCAGCTTCTCCTTGTTCTTACAACGCTGCAAATTCGACTAGCAGCATGCTTGGAAGATGCTCTTGAGGATGCAGTATCAAACTCCAAATCTTTCTCTTGTGAAGCAGCAGCTTCTTGTAGCTGGATTTTTGCTGCAGCATCTGCCGCGGCGTCGCAATTGAAGGAACTCTGTTCTTTTCCTGCATGATCAACAGTAGTTCTCCCTGTTCTCCCATCAAACGCAAGGACGTCGTGCCGGGCATGCCAGCTGGATTCAAGCTGCTCGCAGCTGAGTCGTACATTCTCTTCGTCAAAAGCTTCGTCTTCTGCATTCCAGGGATCATCGTCTTGACTACTCATGGAATCATCGCTCATGTAAGTCTCATCATCGACAACCACTACTAGATCATTAGGTCGATTGTAAGAACCTCTCGACGACCAAATCGTTTCCCCGATCACTGGAGTACCCCGAGGTTCAATTCTTGTGGCACATGATGCAGTACTAGGCATTGTATGCCACCTGGCTGCAGCATCGGCCTGATCTGTAACATGAGATGTGGTCGTCGAGCATGAGCCAGCTGAAGCTGCTGCGGTAGACGACGACGACGCTGCTGGACAGTCGGTCGAGTACTCCCGCCGAGGAGAATTGCACTCATCGGGAATTATATCGATGTGAAGAGCAGGGAAGGAAATAGACGAAGAAGGAGAATGGATCGACGACGAGGAGCTTGCAGCAGCTGCTGGACGTTTGCGCGTCAAGCGTCCAGGTGATGATGATGAAGATGGTGGTGATGGCGGTGATGATCTGGAGGCGGCTTCTTGGGATTGATCTTGATCCCATTTAGCAGTAGAAGGAATGTCTTCTGCAGCAGAAGACGACGTCGATTCCTTCTCCCCCAAGCTGCATAGATTGGTCATGGAAAGCTCTCGGTACATACTGAAATCCAAGGACCCATGATCATGATCATGATCCATTGCACGTCGGCGAGCGATCTCAGGCGGCGCAGCTCCTCGACTCAATAGATCATCAACAATAACAACAACAACACTGTACCAAGGTCTTCAGACTGTAAGCTGCTTTAAATTCCGCTGTCGCAATCTGGAAGCTTTTCGTCCGCAGCAACAACTTTCCGCAAAAATCCTCCACGCGACAAACTTACTTGTCAAAACATTTGTGCTTCTATCCTTTGATCGTCACTGGGGGCCTGGCGGACGGACGGGCGGAGGGATCGAGGACAGGGGGCCGGACTGAACGAGGACGGGCTAGTAACAACAACACTTGCTGCTGACTGATGACAAACCCTCGTGATCCAGAAGTGTTTGAAGAAGTCAGCTGATGGAGGACGATATATATGGTTTTTGTGACCTGCTTTTCTTTCTTTTTCTCCGCTACTTACCTATCCTGAAAACCCCCTACGCCGCACCAACACCAACAACCACGACTTTATTTCGCAGGAGACCTTTGAGGAGGGACAAAAACCTAGAAAAAGAAAAAAGAAAAAAGAAAAAGTTGTCGACTTGACCAGCTTCGAAAGGATTACTTCCGAAAAGTTTTTCACACAAGTGTCAGAATTTCACTCGCTGGCTGGAGCCCAAAAAAAGTGTAGCAAACTGTTGCACGGAGGCTGAAAAGATGCGCATCCTAGGAGTCTCGTTTTGTGCCACTAGGGGTCAAGTCTAGTGGTGGTAGGTATATCATGCATACATAATACCCAGGGCTATGAGGAGGTAGGTCTGAAAAGATCTGACGAATCAGCAGCAATCCATCGTCCTCGAAGGCCCAAGCTCAACTTGGTTATCACCCACTTGTCCAGCAGTGGTCTAGCAACAAACCAGGTTGTCAATTGGAAGTAGAGGAGCAGCAGGAGGAGGAGGTCCCCATGAGTAGTACTGAACCCTACGCGAAAACTCAAAATAACAACTTGAATCCGACTGCGGCACCAGATGTGACGCTGTTGATGCTTCTTTTCCATCAAAAGACTTCGATCCGGCTGCTGCAGATTTGCCGCTGCTGTTGCTAGCTTTTCGCATTACGACAAAAAGAATTCAACAATTCTCGTGACCGATCACATCACCGCTTCTGCTCTCTCTCTCTCTCTCTCGGGACCCACCCACATGCTGGAAACAATTGGCCGCCACCACTCAACACATGACAAATTATGGAGGAGCTGTGTAAGACGTTCCTTCTCAACTGCAAAGGAGATAATTCCGTGAAAAGGCAAAGTAACAACAACATAAAGTTTTGCAGGATTGCACCATCAACAGCCTCCTCCACACAGAGCTCCAACCAGCAGTACTTACTAACTTTCAGTTGCTATTTTCATAACAACAAAGTTGCAAAACTATGATGAAATATCCTTCTGACACATGTCAGTGGCAAGAACAACAAGATTGATGCAGTATCACGATCATCACAACTGTGACCATCTCATCATGCATGAATTATGCTGCTTCATAACTTACACCAAATTTTTAGCAGTTTATACTTCTTATGCAAAAGAATGTACCTCATTAAGTATCATAAAATGTCTAGATCTTTTCAAATTAAGTATCTGAAATTCTTCTATCTGAAAGCTATCTGAATAGCTTTGGCTATTTCTGTGTTCAATTGTTGCTCTTTTTAGAAAATCCGGCTGGAAGAATACCCAAAACACTCCCAAAACAGACAAGCAAGTTTGTTTCTGGCCCCAGAGAAGGAAAACCTCCTCAACCCCACCCCCGCCCCACCCCCCAAAAAAAGTACTTGCAATTACTGACATGGGGTTGTTGATTCTGTGCACACAAATAGAAAGGTTGCAGATGGACAAGCTTTTGCATAAGTGACAAAAAATTTCAATGGATGCCTCATATGTACAACATACATTGTACATTGCGTGCGTGTGTGTGTGTGTGTGTGTGTGTGTGTGTGTGTGTGTTTTGTATGATGAGAACTCAGGATGAGAAAGGCTTCATGTTGATCCTACAAGTTCTGCCCCCACCATCCGTTCATCAAATCTTTTCTTCTTTAACACCAAATTTTTGGATTTCATCAAGATAAAATTTGCTTCTTCTTTTTCACAGCATATTGGATTTCATCTCTTGGTCTTCTTCTTCATATATATTGGATTCATCACCCACCCCAGATTTATCTTCTTCATTTCACATATCATGGATTTATTGCAATCTTTTTCTTCACCGTCTTGTTCTTGTTCTTGATACAGATTTTTGGGCGTAGGACAAGATTTGATGCAACTTGTCAAGTTTCAAAGGAGACCAGAGTTGGCTCAGCTCCCAAGATTTGCAAAGTCAAAAAAAAAGGGCATCCTGTACATATACTGTCAGTGACAAACTTTGCTTGCTTCCACCCAAGTGGAAGCACCCAAAAACTAAAATAAATTGCAAGATATGCAACTAAAGGTAAACAACAAATCATGAACAACCACTTTCTGATTTTGGAGAATTATGTTTGGACTTTTGTACACAAGATTGACAAATCCTCTCTTGGCCCTATACACACACACGCAAATACCCATTGTGTACCTTTTTCCAAATTTTAGTTACCTGCTACCCAAAAAAAAAGGGGGAAAAAAATTACAAACAAATTAAGATACAAAATTTAGCTTCCTTAATTTCATCTCTTCACAACTTCTCATGAATTTTCTTTGCAAGACTCGCAAAGTTCTTTCATGAGAATGTTCTTTTGCAAGACTCCCAGCAACAGGTGTTTTGCTTTTCAAAATGACCATGTTATTTATATTGTAAAGCAAAATATTTGACCACAGCTTTTGACCATTTTACCAATCAAAATGGTCAATTTGCACCCAAAACCAAAAGAAGTTAGTCAAATTTTAATCTAGCTAAATCCTCCACGTGGTTGTTAAAGGAATGCCCAAGCCCTAGGTCATTACCCCTAATACCAAATTCGACGATGAAGGAATTGTGTTGAGCCAACAAGAATTTGCAGCATGCACCTATATACCCAGTTTTTTTTTTGTGTGCGGAGGGTGAGGGGATGTTGGATATTTTTTGGATCTTTTTGTTCCCATCAAGTTTTAGTGGTTTCTTATCATGCTCCCCAAGTTCTCATTTTGTTCTACAACATGTTCCCAATAGCACTCAACTTTTCTCATATGCTTTCCCCAACATGGTAAGTGGGCAAAATATTCAGATAACCTTTCTCCATAATATGAGTACATACTTTTCCAATTTTGCAAAATGGATATGTACACATAGTTGTCAAAGTTGACGTGTACTTTCCACCCCCTCCACTAAGATATTTTGTGGCTTGCGAGATTTTCGTAAGGTTTTGTACCAATATTGTTGTGTGGGTACATCAACCACGATCTAAAAGTTGTTTAAAAGTTGTCGGTTTACCACAATCTGACAGCATGTTACAAAATTAATATATCTTATAAGGGCCTATGGGATGATATTCCAGGAAAACATTGGGTACAAGGGTAAATAAATTTTACAAAATACCTGGATCTAACACCAAGCAAATATTTTCCTCAAAATCTATGGCAATTTATGTCTTCAAAAAAAATTATTTAATCTTCTTCTTTTCATTATACCTTGCCTCACACAGTACACTAGGTATATAATTTGTAATGTGTAAAATGTCCATTTTTTCATATTACCCATATATTCAACATATGAACACTTGGTGAAGTGACATGTACAAAGAGTGACCATCTTGTTCAGAATGTTGCTTTAGTTTCATGTTTAGATCTTAATTATTATAGGTAAATTTAGGCAAATTATTGTGAAACTAGTTCCAAAGTGAATATAATTTTAAATACTTAATGTACAAAACATAATTTCAAAATGTGTGATTTCAAATCATCAAAACAAATCATTTTTGATGATTTGAGATTTTAAAACACATTATATTTTTTCTATTTTACAATTTTTTTATGGTACAAGTTTTTTCTTTTCATGTGATGTTTCGGTTTTTCATTTTGTGTTCTGAATTTAAATACTTATATTGCTGCAAGTGAATAATAAGATTAAGCACTTTTTAGGCGGGTTGTTATGTTATTAGGTTTGTTTGTTTGAATAGTAATGGTTTTAAACATTACATAGTAGCACACAACAACCTCCACCAAAACAAAAGTCAAATACATGATCCACCCCAAAGCTCAAAAAGGTCAAGAAAATCAATGATGTTTGAAATGACCTTATTAGTTTAGCTGGGAATTGTTTGAACTATCTTTGAAGAAGGTTACATTTTTGTGATTGTGGTTGATGTCAGTTCAGTTGCACAAAATTGAACAAGCTGAAATTTGTCAATTCAGGTACCTACCACAAACAACACAACTTCAAGATCAAAAGATTCTACTAAACTTTATCCAGTATGCATAATGAAATCATCACACATTTTCCCCAATTATTCCTTCATACTAATTCATTATAAAGTGTGGAGCTAATTGGATAGTGTTTTCCCATTCCACATATGCACTTCTCCAATGAACCCTCATGCAATGTGTACATGCACACATTTACACCTAAGCATGTCCGAGCCTAATAAACCCAGGAGCTTCAAACCTTGCTGGACATTTTTGGACTTCTGGAGAGGATGTGTTACCCTTGCATGTTGCACAAAAGATCAATGGGGCCACTTGGTATGGATAGTTAAAAAAGGGTCTTCAAAGTGTTGGGTAATTTTTTTAAGTCTTTTGTATAGGCTTCTAGGTGCACGTGTTGAATGCACAAGTACACAGACTAAAGTGCTCTTGGATCATTCTCGCAGAACTTTGTGGCTGGACTATTTGGTAGGGCCCTTCTCCTCCTACCCATATCCTCCCCTCAAAAAAGGTCATGGGGAATTTCAATGCATGGACTTGTGCATGGTCACCATGTAATCAAGTGGATGAGGAATGCATTTGTTGGGTGTGCACTAGGTTTGGGAACATAGTAGGTATGTGTGTGTCTTGGTGGGAATAGGGTTTCTTTTTTTTGTCAATTTAAAAATATGCATGAATGGTAGCTTGGGTTTTTTTTTTTTTTTTTTTTTTAAAAATTTTGTAAGGTGATCATCCACGAGAGGAATGAGCCAAATTGGACCACAGGTCAGACAGAAAAGTAGAATCGTTTAGAGTCCTACTTTGTTTTGGCAACCTCCAAGAACCTATTGTCTGAATATGGTGACTTCCCACTTGTTTTTCCTTAAATTATGGCGACTTTGACACATTTTCTTGAAAAGAATTTTTATACCCTTTGCATTGGACTATAGGTGGTCACGCCCGTGCAAAATTTTGCCTCAAAAAAACACACTGGTGTTAAAATTGTCTTCCTCTTCTATGCATGGCTTTTGATGTACTTCGAAACATCAAAAGTCACGGCCACAGTGAACCAGCAGTGCACCACCAAGGATGGATGATATGTGGTCAGGAAACAGTTTTCTGTTGGGTTCCAGTTCCCTAGCTAACTATGGTGGTAGTTAGCTCAGTTGGTTTATTTACTACCTACCAACTGGGTAGGTAGTAAGATCAGCCCCTACCTACTATGTATAAACTATCTAGTACCTCGTAGTCCCCTATTTTGTTCCTTACCTGTCTATATGTTAGACCTACTTCTTATAAAATGGGTTACCAAGATGAAACCGGGTAGTAACTCAGTTGAGGATCATCCACAACTAAGTCATAACAGGCATCCAGTGGATGTTGCACTGGTGGGTGCTGGTTCACTGTGGCCAAAAGTGACTTCCTGGTCATTGGTTGACCCCCCTTTTTTTTTAGCAAATCTGATCCCTCAAAGAGGATCCAAAGTGGCCATACCATTTTTATGAACTAAGTCCAACTAGCACCCCAAATACACGAACTGATGAAAAATGTGTCCACATTGAATATTACATTGAAGGAGCGGACTTTAGCTCCATGGAAACATAAGAAGTAGCATAATCCAAATTGTGAATGGAAAATATATGGCAGTGCACATACCAAATTTAAATTGAAAATAATCTAAACATGAAAAAATTACAATATTTTGAGGGGGAGTTCAACTTAAACTTCATATCAAACTTTGCCCAATTCAATTCAAACTCAAAGTCCTTCCCATCACGCGCAAACATTAGGAAAATTCATAATGAAATAATCATTGACTAATCAATGACCCCTAACGTTATTTGAGCAACACATCGTAAATGTGCCGCTCAGCCCAAGGCAGCCTGGCACAGATTCCCATGCTTGGGCAGGCGCACCCAAAACTTGCACCTTCAAAACATGCCAAGTTTCGAGCTTATGTTTCAACCCCCCCCCCCACCAACTGTCGTCACACACCCGCAGCCCCCTAACTTTACACCTTTTAGCTCGCATCCCATCACGTCAATGCCATTTCGTTTTTCGTGTGATGAGAAATAATGATGTGTGAATCTTGTCATTGGATGGGGACAAGGATTGTCATATCAATTGAAGGAGGGCTAAGGTAACCAGTACAACCATTACTCATAATAATAACATAGACTTTGGTCTAATTGTGTCACGTGTCAAGGACCTTTTGAAGCGACAGACCTACTTCATGTTTCGATTAGGGTTTGAAAAAGCTCTTTTTGGTTTTGTGCAAAATCTTGTGGTGGAAGCTCTTGAATGTTTTGGAATGTTAACTTTTAAATGTCTTAGTGTTAGCATTGAGTAACTTTCGGAAGGTGCAATAGCTTGAGCTTGAGAGGTATGTGTTTGTGGATGTTTTTGAAAGGTCTGTTTTCATTGCATTGTTGATCAATGTGATTTTTTGGAAAGCTTCACAAATTCCTTCCAATTGTTGTTGGCCATAATAACAAAGATGAGAATTCATGGTGTCTTTTGAACTTGTTGAAGTTAAAACTAACATTAGTGTGGAGAATGTGAAGATCAACAAAACAATCTTCGTGAAAAAATATACTCCAAAAGAATGCCTACACTTGGTGAAGGAAGGTCACCAAAGTAGTCAAGAGAATATAAAAAAGTTCATATGTGTGTATTGTAATTGTAAGAAGAATTCTAAGATGAGGTTGAATGAACATTGGAAGAAGGGTTGTTAGAAAGTGATCAATGACAACGGGAATCAATTGATTGTCAAGTTATACCCACCATTGAGAAACACAACTGAAGGTGTCATCCTTGCAAAGGGCAAGAACGTTTTGGAATATAGGGCAAAGTTGGAGGCATAATCGCAACCAAGGCACCGTTGTTACAAAAACAGTTCCACCCATGCAACAAAAAAGGAAAAAAGGAGAAGAGCTCTCCTTTGGAAAATTCCAACGACAATGTAAACAATGTTGCGAAACATGGACTAGCTCGTAAGAATCGCCTTATGAAGCTTGGAGGCCAACAAGTTTTGGAGCATATTAAAAAACTGACAAAAAACTTACAACTTCAATTCTCGTCTAAATCGGATTCATGGCAATCAAAAAGTGTGCAAAGGTCCAAACAAAACAAACCTTCGAAACATGAAAGGGAATTGCAATCAAAGTGCATCCAAGAAAAGTTACAAACCTTAGGTTCACATGCCCACAAATTACAGGGATGCCCAAAAATAGGAGGAAGAAATTGGAGCTCGAAAAAATAATGTGCAAAATGCTACCTAGCACAAGGCCAACGACATGTTCCAAGAACTCTCCAAAAGGAAATTATTATTTGGGTATAAGCTAATCGAAACACCTAACATTTAGCATTTACTTCACTTTAATCTACTTGAATGGGACTAACAAGTTGCAACAAAAAATGAGTTTACAAAGAAATTGGGAGCATTTGTGCAAAGCAAAAACTTCAATAATATAACCTATTGTGCATTTAGCAAGTTCATGTGAAGCAAATCTACAATAAACCCTAACTAAACCATGTTTCAATATCTTTTTTCTACATTCAAAGCAAGGTTAAATTTAATTTTTATACGCTTTCCATATTTCATGTTTCAAATCTTTACATCACTTGAAATATTTTTATATTCTAGATGCATGTTCGATCATTTTTATTATCACAACAACACATTTTGGGTTTTACAATTGGGCTTTGTGACTGCATCCTAATTAGGAAATACATATGTAATTAATCACTCATGAGTTGTTAAACCCATGTCATTTCACCCATTTAGTCACAAAGCCCAATCATCTTACTGACTAAGATTTTTTTATTTTAGCTTAATATTGAAATTCCATGTCATCAATGACCTAGGTATGACACGTAAAATGCATGCCATCTTAACTTAGTCATTTTATTTGATTAAGTGTTACAAAAAACGCTTTGATGGATGGATGACATGTGCCAAACATCTATAAACACATTATGAGTCATTGCACATGACCAAAAGTCAACCTAGTTTAGCCCATGTAATTAACGTAACCAAAAGTCAACCTAGTTTAACCTAATTAGGCTAGCTACCTATGTTAGGCAACCTAGGCTACCTAACCTAAGCTAAGTGGCTTAGATTAAAAACAAATGTTGGATTTCTAGCCTAAGAAGCTTAAACTAAATTACCTAACCTAAGCCAAATGGGTTAGGTATCATAGGTTGCAAGAATGAAGATTTGAACCTCTCACTTTCACTTTGGGGTTCAAGTCTTCATCCATTGCACCACCATATTCTTTTATATTAATCAAATTTAACACAAATTTATAAAGCTCAAAATTTTTAGCCTTAAATTGACCTTGGCCACATTAGGTTGACCTAGGTTAACCTACCTATTACTACTAACCTAACTAGACCTAAAACTCCTTAAATTGACTTAAGATGAACTAATTTGTCAACCTATTACTTACTAACCTAACCTAGGTTAATTTAGGCATTATTAAGCTTCAAAAAAACCTAAGATAATTATGTTACATCTAGTCACATCATAATCACATTTAGTCACATATAATTGCATGATAATCACATCTAGTTGCACAAACTTGAGGTGATTACAAACTTGATAAAACATCTTGTAATGAAGCTACTTAGGTTGATTTGGCAAAAAACCTAAAGCTAGGAATTTAAACAAGCCTACGTAAGTTAACATATTAGTAGGGTAATCTAATCTAGGTATATTTAAACATACTAAATGTAGTAAACACAACGCCAATATGTGGTAAATACAACTTGGTCATTTGGATTAAAGTCCGTCCATGACTAGAAAAACAAGATTAGTCATTTTTTCAATCATGGACAAACTCTAGTCCAAAAGACCAAGTCATATTTACCACATTTTGGCGTTGTGAAATTTATTATGTCTAATTAAGTAATTTACAACGTAACCTATATTACGAAGTAGGTTTTTACTAAGTAGTCTACATACATAGGTTAATTTAATAGGTATGTTAAGCTAAACTAATGTGTTAAATAATTAAAAAGTCAAGGAGTTATGTGTCACCTTTTTTAGAACGATTATTAATATTATAGTCATAATTACAATTAATAATAGATTATTTAGTACACATACATATGCATGTGAATTCATGACTTCAAAAACCTCATAGTACACAAAAAAATATGGCATGCCATGACAAATATTGGTGCCATAAATTCAAAACACAAAAAAACTTATGGTGTCACAAAAAATCATGGATTGCCATGAAAATTTGTGACACTTTGTTGCCAAATGGCATGCCATGTCATTATCACATGAAAACTGAATGGTTATTAATCACAAAGGACAACAATATTTTCAACTAATTAATAAATGAGATTAATTCATCAAATCAATGACATGAATTATGATATGAAGTTAGTGTCATAAGTCATGAAGTGTTACAACTATTAATCAACCTCATGCCATGTTAGCATCACACGACCATAAGTTGTTATTATTGACCAAAAGTTACAAGAATGAATGGAATTTTTTTATTACCTAATTTTGGATGATTAAAAATACATTAAAAATAGATTTTTGAAATTTTAATATTTTTGTAAAAACCATCAAGTCATGATATCGATTATAGTTGCAAAATAATAATGTCATGTGGCACCACAATGTCTTTTACAACTACATAGTCATTAACATGAACTTGTAGTTATAATTGTAGTAAAAAAAGACAATAGTCATTTTATTAACTAGTTGTAAAACCCAAAATGTGTTGTGTATTGAACCAACCATAGGGTACAAAATTTTGTGTTTACTAGCTTCATTCATGTTTTCTTTCCAAACCTCATCTACTTGTTTCATAACTATTTTCAAAAACTTGACGCACCATCTTTTAGTTGCAAGTTTCATGTTTCACACCCATATTTTGAGACTATTTTATAGTTTAAAAACCAAATAATTCGCTAGCTAGGGTTGAACTTTCATGAAATGTTTTCATCATAAAGTTGTGATGGATCTAGGTCATGGGTAGCACTTGTGATCAAAACAATTACATTTACAATGTATTTGGTTTCATTATCCATGTATGAAGGATACCCAGAACATAACCCATATTCTATGCGCTTTTGGTAGCTTATAGTTATGCTTTAAATATAGGTCTTTTTCTTATCCAAATTGCCCTCATTCTTGAAACCTAAACCATAACTTCTCTATTTTTTGTATCACTTTAAGTATGTTTCACATAAATAATCTGTCATTATCATTGTTTCTTTCATTTCTAAAACCTAAATAATAGGCCTTTCAAGTTTTGAAAACCTGGATGTTTATGGTGCCTTATTATCATGTTTCGGCTCAAGTTGTCTTATTGCCCATGTTTCAAGGAGTGATGAAAGCCAAAATATAAACCCACTCAACTTTCATTGATCTTTATTTTTGAATCGCTCTATAGTTATGTTTCGACTCTTTTTTGTCTTGCTTATGCATATTTCAATCTTTGCCAATCTTAGAACCTTAAATTCACAAAAGCTCCAATAGGTTATATATTCATGGCTTACACTTAATATGTTTCCAATTGTTGTTATCTTCTTTTCCATGTTTCTGTACATGTTCACAAATGAATTTGTAATGTTTCGGGTGACACCTCTGAACTTAACCATATTCCAATCAATCCTGAAACCTAAAAAATAGCGATATAATTGGCGTGATGGATGTTCATGTTTCAATAGAGGTTCACATTTCTTTGGAGCCTAGGATTCCACCAGCTACCCACATTTCAATAACTGGTGATGTTTTGAAGGATAATGAAACTCAAGGTTTGTCGAAAGCCTAAAGTTCAAAGCATCCTTAAGTTCTAATGGATGCCATAATTTTTTTAGATCCACTCATTCCAGGTGTTACCCATTTTTTTTGCATAGCCATTTTTCCATGGATGTTGAACTTTCATAGAGTATATGTTTTAATGGAGGACCTTTCTTCAATTGATCTAGAGTCTTCAATGGATTAAACTCAATAATCATTGGATGATAACATTTCCAACAAGGTCCCACCCATCAGTAACACAACTACCCATGTTTCAAAGACTTCCCGGTTGTATATACTTATGTTACAAGAACTAAGATTTATAAAATCTAGAAAATGTGCAGTGTTGGAGAATGTGGAACCTAGCGGCCTTGTTTTGGGAGGTAATGGCTGAAATGAAGAAACTAACATTTGGCGTTCCGTTTGGCTCCCCACGATGTATCGAAAGTCAAATTGTAAAAAGGAATAACCATGCGTGAAGAAAAATAAAATCAAGAGGAAAACAAAACACATGTTTTGGTGGAAGGGTTGTATGTTTTGGTGGAGGTGCCACATGTTCCTGAAATGACGAGACATAATTTTGACATTGTTGAAACCATAAGTCAAGATCCGCTCATAATAACAACTCTTTTGCAAGAGTAGCATGTTTGGATCTAGAGAAACAAGTGTTAGTTCAGGGGATAGTTAAAACTCTCAATTTCAACAATCTAGCATCAAATGATAATTCCCCAACATTGTCGAATCCTAATGTTGCCTTGCGTGGGATTTAGCAAACCTCATGTTTTGATAGGCTTTAAATTTTTCAAATAAATTGAATGTGAGACCAATAGGAAAGGTATTGGATAGTGAAGGCAGGAGGGTTACGATTGGGGTCCTTATAAAGGTGAAAATCCTTTAAGGTGTATCACATAGGAAGAAAAGGGCCTAGTCCTTACTACAGTCCTTTTTTACCCTATATTTTGATCACCATAAAAAATAATGAGTCAAAAGTTTTTAAAATTTTCGAAAGGACTATATTTCAAACCATTACAATTCAAAATTCCATCATAATCATCCATAAATGTGTCTTTACATGGTAAAAAAGGACTAGGTAAAAAAGATAAAAAAAGGTGACACTGTGATAAAATTTTGGTACACCATAAAGAATTTGGACCCATAGGTCATGTTTCACTTGATGATGCAGATGCAATAATGGACGTTCAAGCAATGGACATTCCATTGGAAAAAATGAGCAATTCGATACCGAAGTGTCAAGATTAAATGTTGTTATGGTGCAAGAGAGCATAACGGAATTGAAGTAATCCCTAGTTATTTCTAGTGAGTCTCATCACGTAGGTGTGCAAGTTTCAAAGGATATTGCACCTTGGTCAAATGCGTCCATTGATGAATCCTTAACTATTGATTCAATTGTTAAAGCTTTCTCCCCTAATGAATGGTTGCTTAATTTCTTTTAGCAAGGTAATGATTCTTTTTGTACTTTGGGGCCCATAATTAGGAACCTATCCTAGGAATTGTAGGTTGTAGCAAAAGCTCCTCATAGCGAAAAGTGAAAAAAACCACAAACAAAAGTGCAAAAGAAGGTTTTTTTCAAAAAAGGTGCAACTCGCATGGTCAAACTAATCGGCAAGCAACGGCCCATGGGTCCTTTTGTAGTGAGTCCTTGGTAGAAGTGAAATTTAAATTCCTACAAAATATTTCACACTACTATAACAACAGGTTTGCATTTCACATGCATATGTTCACTATTTCTGTCTTAAATCTCAACAAATTTAACACCACCACTCATTCCAACATCAGATTCATGGTTATTTCATATAACCAAAATCTGCACTTCATAATACATTAAAAAAAACTCCAGAAATAGATTACAATTAATTTCATCATAATCTAATACTACAAAAAAATCACACAAAAGATGAACATAAAATTCACTGTAGAAGTTTATGCTTCTCTGTATTACTAAAAACATGAATTCAAACGTAATTCCATGTTTTGTTGAAAAAAAAATCCCAAACAACACTTAAAATTTGTGCTATATCAAAACAAAGTATGTGGTTTTCTACCACAAGTACCTCTAACTTTTCCTATTTTTCTCTTCTACAAAAAAAACCTAACTCCAAAAAGAACTCCAACTCCCCTTGCCTCATCTTTCTTTTGTTCTCCAAAACTTCCCCCTTCAGTACCATCCCAAGTCACATCATTATGATCCAAAACAACAAGAATTCAAAATTCAAATTAACAAGGTTCCTTGATTAATCCCTATCCTAACTACCTTGTTCATCCCGAATCACATACTCAGCTTACCCCTTTAACACACGACTTTGTTTCATCTTCTCCTCTCTCTCTCCCCTGTTTTCTAGAACTCTCCCCTTTTGAACCATCCCAAATCACATCATCATGATCCAAACAACAAGAATTCAAAATTTATACTAATAAAATTCCCTAATTAGTCCCTATCGTAACTGCCTTGTTCATCCAAAATCACATACTCATCCTACCCCCTTAACATTACCCCCTCTATACTTTGGATTTCGTCCTTGAAATCCTTGTAAAATGATAAAATGAAATGATAGTATTTGATATCCCTTTAAACATTTGTTTTCCCTACTACAATGATGTAATCCCAATCTACATAGAAACCAATGGTTCTATATCTATGTTTTGCTCTACAATTTCGATAACCTCCCCCACTAATTCAATTTGTGGTTCTATTTCCAAATGTTTTACCTTGGATATCTCTTCTCCTAATGCTAAAATAGCCTCCACCTTTTCTTATTCTTAAATTCCCTCTAGTTCTTTTTGTTCCTGACCCCTTTTTTTAAGGTCATGTGGTATCTTTGGCTATACCTCCTCCTCTTGAGCTGCTCCACTTCTAAGGTCATGTGATTCCTCAGTCTGTACTTCCTCCTCCTGAGCTATCCCACTGGGCCCTACTTTTATCTCTTCATCCTGGTCTGATATTTCTATACTTGTTGGACTACCACAAATGAAATTTGGAAAATTCTTTTAATAAATTTCCAACTTGTACCTTAAAATTCTTTCATTAGCTTTATGTTGACCCAAATTCTTCTCCAACTCCTTTGTAAAATATGCCTCTGTAACCTCCCACCATCCTTCAGATTCTGCCTCAAAGTCCATCTTGTTCTTTGTCCTCATCAAGGTATAGTACTACAACATTTGTTCATAATCCACTAGTTTTTTCTTAATACCAACTGGATCCAAACTCTTCCTCTATTCTTGTGCCCTTTCTAAGTATGCTTGTAACTGTTGCAAAGTTTTATGATCTCCTTCTTATCCTCCATTAACTGTTCTTTTTATACCTCTGTTAATTTTTTTTTAAGTTCTTCTAACAATAATAGAAATACATTCTTCATATTTATTAATTCCAAATCTGTCGAACCATTTTCCTTCTTCTTCTTTTCTTTAGTCAGTGTTTTCACTTGATTATCCAAAGCCTCATGTTGTTTTTTATGAAAAAACAATGTTTCTGTCCACTTCCTCTTTGTGGTTTCCCAGATTTCAGCCTTTTGCCTTAAATTTTGCAGTTTTTCATCTTGTGATTTCAGCTGTGTTGTGCTACCCTTAAGCTCCTCATTCTCATCCTATAATTTTTTAATGAGTACTTTATTTTTCTACTCAACTTCGACCCTATTCTTCCTTTAGATTTTCACATTATGCTTATACCCCTTTTGGAAATCTCTCTCCTTATCCAATTCCTCTTGTAACACTACCTTCTCCTTCTCCCCTGTAACTAATCTATTTTTTAGAGTGTTTACCTCCAAAATCAAATTCCCCATATTCAAACTCACAATTGCCATGGTTTGAAATAATTTAGTTGTTTTATCTGCTTTCATTACTTTTGCAACTATGTCCTCCATAGACTTTGGTGTACTTATCTGTGTCATAAGATCTCCAAATCCTTTTGTAGATGATCCTACACTAGTAGAAAATGGCCATTTTACAACTGGTCCATGTGACTAAGTTTTAGTTGCAAGCGACATTTGCAACTAAAATCTTAATAGTCGCGTTGGACAAGTCGCAAACGACAACGAATTTTGGATGAAGGAAAAAGTCAACAAAATACGCCTTCATCCTTTG
>Ga0116227_10004229_pt1 | contig 31245 bp, 30 predicted proteins | sample S1TSphgellanicum_FD_89693 | JGI IMG/M metagenome (GOLD analysis project Ga0116227, IMG submission 89693) | Host-associated microbial communities from peat moss isolated from Minnesota, USA - S1T2_Fb - Sphagnum magellanicum MG | ecosystem: Host-associated > Plants > Peat moss > Unclassified... | reverse complement strand
GGTTTATACATAGGTAAGGGCTGTTTTTACTACCTACCTAATAACAACCTGCTTGCGGGTTGTTGTTAGTGGGTAGGTAGAAAAAACAAAAAAAAAAAAAAAAAAACTGAGTTAATCACCATGGTTAGCTAATGAACTGAAACTCAACAGAAAACTGTATCCTGGCCACTTACCATTCATCCTTCATGGTGCGCTGGTGGCTGCTGTGGCGGGTATACCTATCCTGTAAACTTTCCTCTGTCACCCTCACACGTGTTACTGGGTTAACTAACTTACCTATGTAAAGTGAGTAATTACCATAGTTAAGTAGGTAGGGGATGTAAGTGCACTGGGTGGTTACTATGTAGGTAGATGCATGTGGATGGTTAGTGCATAACTAACCACTGTGGTTAATATTTCCATGTCCGCACACAATCTCTCTTGCATGATGCTTTGATTGGTGCTGATTCAACTCTGGTTCAGTGACTTTTTTTTGTTGGGTGAAAATTTGTCAAAAGATGACATGGTTTTTTTTTAAGGGAATATTTTGTCACAAATTCCTTTTTAAAAAAAAATTATACCACAGAAAACTGATTTTTTGAGGCAGTTGTTATCGCCTTCATACCAGCACCCACATTGGAACCTTTATCTTTTGGAGTATAGCCTCTTAGTGGCCATATTAAGCCCAAAAATTGTTAGGTTTTTGGAGTGTTTTTATTTGGAGTGAATTTTTGTTTTCTGTTTTGACAAAAAAAAGTCTGGGATATTTTGAATAAATGTGTTTATCTAGTGTAATTTCAACCAATTTTTCTATTTTTGGGGAAAATTAGAATATTTAAAATAATTTAAATAGATTTTGGGATTTTTACCTGGGTATCAATGTGGGTGTTGGTTCACCCAAGGCATAGTTGGCTGGATATAATAAATTAAATAATATCCTTATTTGCAAGGAGGGGCAATGTGCTATGTACAATTGTTATTAAGGTTCTCCTTGAGCTGGCCTCTAACCATGAACCAACAACAATGCTAGCTTGTGAGCATGTGAGCCAGGAAAAATCTTTTAATGAAACCCTAAACCCTAAACCAACAGCCACCATAACCCCATGAGGGATGGATGATAGCCTTACTGAAAAGCCACTGAAACTGAACCGACCCTTATTTCTTGCTGCATGGACATGCACTTTCCATTGGTGAGCTACAACTGGGTTGAAAATCGGTAAATATTAATGTTATGAACCTTTCATATGTAAAGAACTTTGTAAGGAACCCACATGAACATATGATTGAAAAGAAACGATGACAAATGTCAAATTGTGACAAATCACACAGCTTTACATTTGACAAATTAGTTTGAACCCATGCCTAATGCACAGGTGTGTGTATATTTGACGGTACATATTACAAAATTACTATTACAAACTACATTTCCAAAACCTCTTTATATACGACATTCTGCATGTATCCATCGGGACCCTGGCCACTGAAAATCTTGATGTTTGCACTGCTTCTGACCTGTGAGATAGCAACATACAGCTGAACATGGGAATAGACCAGAGACAGCAAATATACCCCAACCTTGTTCAACTTGTAAGTAAGTAGTAAGTTACTTATTTAGTAGGTATCAATCTGTTGAAAATTATTTCTTTGTTTTTATATGTTGATAAGTTCCAGTATCCAGACCCACTCCTTGTCTATAATGGTTAGGGTTTCTGGTGCAGCCAATTTTAACATGCATCATAATAACACCTTTGGCATCCAGCATATTATTATTATTGGCAAAATTATTTTTCTGAGCAATCTGATCATTGCAATTACCAATATATCTATTAAGTTTGTGTGCTAAAATGGCAACTGACATCCATTGCCATTATTATTATGGCAAATGCAAGCCTTGAAATTGCCAATATGACAAAATCAAAGCTTTAAAAAAATTAAAATAATATTTTTGATGAAATTGACAAGGTGTCATATTTTCATATTCAATAATTTCATCTCTTTCAAAAGTATTTTCAAAATTTTAAAATTTTCTCTTCTGAATTTTTAATCCATCGTAATGAATTCTACTAAAATGAATATTTACAACTTGCTCAGATCATTAGGCCAATCTTTTATCACAAATATTATTTTTTTTAAAACTTTCAGTTTGTAAACGACATCTCCTATGGTTAGTTTGTATTTTGACTAAAAAAAAAAATCCTTCTCATTTCAATTTGTGATTCAACAACATTAAAAATTTGGTGGGAGAGAGAACCAAAACATTAATTCATGTTTTTCTCATTATTGAAAAGGACCTTTGATATTTTTCACATCCATTTGGTATCATTTTAAAATCAACAATTCCTTGTGGACAAGTTTTTTTGAAAGTTTGTTTGTACTTGTAATTTGTTCAAATATATTCAAACTACAATGTTGATCAAAAATATTTTGGTTAACAATATTCCTTTTAAACTTTACCGAGGAATACAAATGTTCATTGTATTTTAATAACATAGGATACAAATATTTCTTGTCATATTCTTAAATGATACCAATCCTTCCTCCTTTCCAACAAATGAAAATACAAAAGTTTTAAAACCTAAGGTCTAACATCAAAGAAACAATGTTTCAAGTTTTTTTTTTCATATATTTTTTAAATGAAAGGAAGGAATATAATATTCCACTAAATTCCCTTTTAACTCTAGTTCTAAAGCTAGAAGCTAGCAAAGCAAATTCATTAGTAACATTCTAAATCATTTTCCATCAAGCTATCAAAAGAGTGTAAGATTTCATTTTCATCCTTTAAGTTTTAAATGCATGAAAAATTGCAAAATGTAATGCATCATGAAACAACCAATGTCCATGGATTGGTTTAGAACACAAATAATGACAATGGGAAAAAAAAATCCGCAATAATTTGATAAATGTGCCACATTAAAGGACGTGGCACTTGTGCAATAACCTTCGAAGTAGTTTGTTTGTTGTAACAAAACACAATAGTTACCCAAAATTGTAAAGCTTTTTGAAACATGATTATTTTGCTAAGAATTTACAAAACAAAAACAAATAGATTAGTCTAATGTTCAATTTTACATATGATAAAAAACAAAAGTTTATCCAAAATTACCTAAGGGAAACAAAAATTCTACTTTGTTTTCATTGAGGTATTCAACTTCCTTGGGCAAGTTATAGCTTCAACACATCTTTTGTTCCATTGTTGCTTTCTTTTCCCATATTTTTTGGAAATGATGCACTTTTGCAAATTTAATAGAAACATATTTCAGATTTTTGGACACTTTTTCATCTATGTGCCATATTGACATGCTTTAAAAAAGCATGACCAAAATAAGTTCTTTGGAAACTTTCCTTTTAACCAAGAAATTCATGACATACAATTAATTTCAATGCATTAGTCATTATATTGAAGTTCAACTTTTCATTCTTAACATAAGTAGTAATGTTTTTTTAGGTAACAATTGTCCCACAAATTTGTCAAACTTTGAGCCAAAGTTTGTTTTACAATTTCTATCGTTTCAAACAAACTAATAATGACATGTTTTGGCTGCCAATCATTTCCCAAAGCAAATACATCAAATGCCCCTTTAGACATCCATAAATCAAAAACTAATAATTGCAAAATGACATTATGCCAATGTTGGAAGAATAAAAAACTTTTTAATTTTCTCCACCAACCTTGATAGTATTTCTTGTGAAAATTACCTTTTGGAAGGGAAATTAATTCTTGCACACAAATGTGACTTAGATGTTTAATCCAAACACTTTCCACAAATTAAATTAGCAAACATTTTTTACAATCAAAAGACTCAAGTTCAAGATTTTTTTTTTTACTACACCTCATCCTTTTTGAAAGAATCTTTCATAATAATGTTTTTGGGATAAATCCCCCATACACATTTTGTTCTTTTTTTTGTTGTTAATTGTATTTCCTTTTTTCATTGCATTAAATTATTCACTTCCTTTTTTGACCTCTTTGCAATAGTGGCATGGTCTATATCAATATGTGTTTTCAAAGATGTTATTCCATTTTTTCATAATATGAAATTAGCTCTTTTCTTGCTTGTGTTTTTGGATTTATGAATTGATTGAACCATTATAACACAAGATACAATGCATAATTTGTGCATGTTCAATATCAACATCTTGACTATTATTCACACACCAAAAAAAAACATAAAAAAGTTATTTGATAAGGTTTTTACAATTTTTGTTGAGCATGCAACTTTTAAAAATTTGTGTTCATGATTTTTCATTATTTTTTTGGATTTTTTTTGTTTCAATTTGCACATTGGGATTATCTTCATGTGTTTCTTCCATAATTACATTATTCATGAAAATTTCACATTTTTCATTGCTATTAACTTTATTTTTATATGTAAAGGATCGATCCATTAACAATTTTCACAAGAAGGTCACCAAGTGATGGAAAGAACTAAACAATTTCTATTCAACCAATAATCTTAAAATGCCAAAAATAAAGGAACAAATAATTACAATAGAAAGAAAAGAAATTATAATAAAAAAGTTTAGGGCTTAAGGTTTAAAATTTCAAGTTTAAAGTTTATAAATATATTAAAATTTCCATTCATTTTTTTCTCATCTCATCAAAATGCAAAAAAATTCTATTGCAAAGTGTATGTTAGATGTTAAAAGTTATATATTTTTTAAATTAAAAATTCCTACATATAATTTTTTAATATTAGTAAATAAATGACTGAAAACAAAAAAACCAAAACAAAAAAAAAATTAACAAAGAAATACTTGCAAAAACAAAGCACAAACATACAACCAACAAAACCAACAATACATAAATACACAAACATACAATGCAACAAACAAACAACACACAATCTAAGTAAAGAAATGAAACAAACAAAACAAGCAAAGAAAAAAGGGCCCATCTAGGGGAAGAGGTAGTTTGAAGCTTGGCAATTTCATGCTCCCACATTTACATAAGATTGGGTGAGGGCAAGGGTATAATATTGGGTGAGGGCAAGCACATAAAACTAGGTGAAGGCAAGTTCAAAACAAACATAAGAACAAAATAGGCAAACAACAAAACAAATAAGCAATAGGTAGCTAAGGAAAAACAATGGCAACTTAGCAAGTAGGTGACGAAATAGGTAGGTGACAATGGCAAGTAGGTAGTGTAGGCAAGTGAGTAACTTAGGTGGTTGACGTAGGTAGGTGACAATGGAAGCGAAGTGGGGAAACAAGAAAGAAATGTAACAAAGTAAGTAGGTGACAATGAAAGGGAAGTGGTGAAACAAATAGGAAATGTAACAAAGTAGGTCGGTGATGATGAAAGGTAGGTGGCATAGTGACACAAGTAGCATGGCAAAGCAAGGTAGGCATGCGATGCACAAGTGGGCAAAGTGATGGCAAGTAGGAAATGATGCACATGCATGTGACATGCACAAGTAGTAGGCAATGAGTAACTTTGTAACAACAACATAAAACATGACAATACAAGCAAACATGAGAAGCAAGAAAAGAAAAAAAGACATGGAGGAAGCAATGGAGAAGAAACAAGAAGAATCCACAAATAATTTGCGACTAACAAAAGAAAGCAAAAAAGACATAGAGGAAGCAATGGAGAAGAAACAAGAAGAATCCAGAAATAATTTGCGACTTACAAAAGAAAGCAAAAAAGACAAAGAAACAACTAATCAACAAAGGAAAAAAAATGAAAACGTAAATGATTGTGAAATGAGAGGTGAAAGCTTGTGAGCCTTTTTATTGATCACAAAATAGAAAACAACAAGATATCAATCAAGGTATTAGAAAATCTGATGCTTCGACACCTGATCACCTCCACACTCATGAGCTCTGCATAATATCAGCTGCAGACTCATGTGACCTCTGATCAGGAAGCTTCAAGCTGTATCACTAGCTAGTAGGTGTCTTCATCAGATCCTCAGTATGCCATATGCTTCAGTACTCAAGACCTTGCTTACCCTCTAGTCCTTATTGCCATTTTTGAAGTATGTGTTGTGTTTACTCACTAATCTTTCCCTTAATGCCTGGATCATACATCCACACCCACAGTGACACCCAAGCATGTGCAATGAAAAAAAATTGCAGCATCACACACAGTGCTCAGCATGATTCAGTCTCCTCAACAGTGTTTCAAAATTTGAACATTAGTCCAGAATCAAGCACAACTACATCCCTTCTCTCACTTTCACACAGGTTATCTAATCTAGCTTTGCTTGAGCTTCTGACATTTTGTCCTCTACACTGCATAGTTTTTCTTCCCAGAAGCCTGTCCTCAAAAATTATGCACTTCACCACACCTCTAGAAAGTTCCATGCTCACCTCCAACACAGTATGCACAAGCTAATTAATCCCTGTGCTGTTAATTACAGTCATGCAGGAAGATCACGTCTTCCACAAAATCCAACATGCAAAAATGCTAATTCCAAAGGGTTACAGAACAATTCAAACTAACTTCAAGATGCATATTATACTACCCTAATAATTTCGACAAGAGAATTCTTTCTGAATTGACGTCACCACTTGCTTGTGTTTAAAATCAATTGCATTATGGTTGTAGTGTACAAATATTATATGGAAACCCTCCACATAACTTACATTGATGCTACTTGACATTTGAATTCACCAGGTGCTGCCATTTTACTCACTAAGAGCTATGCAACACTACTGATAGAAGTCAAACTAACAACAAATCCACCCACACCCAGTACCTATGTGGGCCACTTCCAACACCTACCACATCCAAAATCATGTCCAAGTTATTTTCCCGACTCCATCCATAAACAAGAAATCTTGGACAACAACATGAGAAACAATTACATGCCCCCCACATGGGCCAATTATTGTGACTGGCTAGTCAAATCCAATCACATTTCTTTACTTGCCCTATATCCTATGCATATTTCTGGGCCCAGACTCCAGATGCAGTTTTACACTATCTAAAGCCTAAACTTCACCCAAATCACTAGGTACTTGCAAGCCATTATACTAGTTCTATTGGACCTGTTCTAAAACAAAATAAACAAGGTGGCTAAACCATCACCGTGTCTTTCTTATATTTGTAAATTATACAGGAACTGTATACATTTGGAATTTTAACCATGAAAATGGTACTTTCTGTCCAAAAGCACAATTGTTAATAATTTTGCAGAAGATCTACATAGTAGCTGTAGACAATGTGCAACTTGTGTGTTATCTACTCAGGCATGCTAATCCCCATTACACATGTGAGATGTTACATTTTGTAAGAGGGTAAGGTATTGTGATAGGTCAGAACACTCCTAACATATATTCAAGTTGCCAATTGTCTTATGCATTGCTAAGCATGACTAAGTACTTGTCTAGAACAAATCCAGATGATCACACCACAATTAACAGCCAACAAGCACCACAGACGCAGCAAAACCTGACAACACCATAGACCACCACATGGAAGCAGTGCATTTCTATACAGTGTGGTTTCCAAACCACTCCATTACACACTGCAATTCACTAAAGATTATTTTCAGCATCAAAAGAATTACATCTGCTGCATAATGTTAGGTAGTTGCTAAAAAATAAAACCATTATTTCTGTTGATGTGCAAAGAGGGGACTCCAAACTCACCTGCCACAGGACTGCAAAACTATCTCCACAAACTGTACTGACTTTTTACTTCCTTTTTCAACTGAAACCTGCTGTCATAAAATATCAAATAGCAGAAACAGCTAAAAAATTTGGCTTGTACTCCATCTGTAGGAATGAAGTAAAAGAGATAGCATACCTTCCAGATGCTGGAAATATCAAAGCTGCCTCTAGTGTAGCAGCTGCCGGAGCACATAGTGTAGGATGCCCCCATTTTGGAAGTAAGTCAGCTCCACTTGTGTGTCAAAGCGAAGCACACAAGTGAACTTTTTCCCATCATCTGTTGTGACAGCAACATCCATGCCAGGCTTGATGTTCTCAACATCGGGTAGATGGATTGTGTACCTCTCAAAGCCAGTCAAACCAAGAGACTCAGCATCTTCCCCTGCCTTGAAGCAAAGAGGGATGAGGCCCATGCCAACAAGGTTGCTGCGATGGATGCGCTCAAAACTCTTTGCAATGACAGCCTTCACTCCCTGTTTAAACCAAACATGTAAGGATCTGTACTTTTAGTTCTACTAGCAAGTAGCAGAAACCATTGCTACCCAGCTGTACTTTTAACAACCTGAGTTGGTTTAGCAAGCTTTAACAACCTTCTGAAAAGGATTCAGACCTTTAACTCTGCCAGTAGGATGAACCTCAAATATGTCTAAGGAATGTACAAACTTGACTGCTGACTGTAGTGTTCACCTGTAGATAGGGGCCCTTGGCAGCCCAATCCCGAGAGCTTCCACTTCCATACTCAGCTCCTGCCAGGATAATTGTATCTGCACCTTCATCTTTGTACCTCTGTAACAGAAACCAGGTTAAAACTTTACTTGACAGAACAAGCTCTAGTAAGCTCAATTTTCAGCTCATCCCTGTAAAGCAAGCATCTAAGCCTAAGGCATAGAGAGGCCTGCATAAAAGGAATGAACTCAGTTCAAAGAAGTAGATCCAATTTACTCAGCCCACTAAACAGACACTGACCTGTGCAGCATCATATATAAACATCTTCTCTTGAGAAGGAATGTGAATGGTCCTAGGCCCAACTTCCCCTTTCAGAAATTTGTTGACAATCCGGATGTTGGCAAATGTCCCTCTTGCCATGATTTCATCATTTCCACGTCGGCTACCATAGGAATTGAAATCCTTCCGATCTACTCCATGTGCCACCAAGTACTTGGCAGCTGGACTGTCCTTATTGATGTTACCAGCTGGTGAGATGTGGTCAGTTGTAATACTGTCACCAAAGTTGAGAAGGCAGTAGGCATCTTTCACACTAGGCACACCAATGGGATCTTTTTTCATGGTTTTGAAGAAAGGAGGCTCGTGAACATAGGTAGAATTGGGATCCCAAGAATATTGAGATCCTTTTGGAGAAGCCAGTTGATTCCACATTTCATTGCCCTTTGTTATGTTGGCATATGTGGACCGGAACATCTCTGGAAGCACTGACCTTTGCACCACCTGTGGATCAAAAAGTTCTTAGTAGTGCAAGTGATGCAACAACTCCACCCTATCAGCAAACCGAGAAACCAAACATCATACAATGATCATTCTTGTAAACCTCAGTATACTGTTTTCCTGGTAGAATCCCATCAAAACAAGCAACACAACAATAATTAGATGAAAGCACAAACACAACCTACAGATTTTGAGTCCCCAGTCAGTGTTATTTTGAACTGCAGGTGCTTGATTGCACAAATACACTACTGTCTTCCTTGAAGGCTAGTTACTTCAACAAAATAACATTGCATGCCTAATGATAGAGCTCCTGTCATCTCTCCACCATGATAAGCACCTTCAAATGTCAGGAAACTCCCTAGATTACCACTCCCCAACAACATTCGCAATGAATATAGAGAATTACAAACAGAATGAGATACTCTGCAATCCATACCTCAGCAACTTCTTCATTAGAAGGCCAAATGTCCCTGAGGAAAACAGCTTTTCCACCCTTGCCTACTCCAATTGGCTCTGTTTCAAAATCAATGTTCACCTGTTGAAAAAAAAGGTATACTTGGTCAGATGGGCAAACATCTAGAGGCAACAGCAAAAATGCACAACATTCTCCATCATCTGCAAGTTCTTACAATAGGCTCATAAAAGCAATAAGAAATCCAAGTCCATCCACCTATAGGAGAAGCACAGGATAATATGTAACAACAAAAGTAATTGACCTCACTGACCCACCGTTCCAGCAAAGGCATAAGCCACCACCAAAGGAGGTGAAGCCAAATAATTTGCACGAGTTAATGGATGCACACGACCTTCAAAATTTCGATTGCCAGATAAAACAGCTGCTGCAATTAAATCTGCAAACAAACAACAGCCAAATATCAGAGTGGCCATTGTATGATCAACCCTGGAGAATCAACAGCTAATTAAGAGAGACCTATCAACTCAACATAAATCAATGTCCATTAGCTTTCAGTACACACACATTACTTACCATTCGCAGCAATTACTTCAGCAACAGTTTCATTCAGTTCACCGGAGTTGCCTATGCAAGTGGTGCAGCCATAGCCTACCAAACTAAAGCCTTGCTGATCAAGATACTTTGTCAAGCCACTGTCATGTCAGACAACATGAAGCTTCAGATGATGAAAAGTTTACATGCCCATCCTATGAATATGTGTGGAAGAGAACTGCAAGTCCCCCAAAAATTATCTGCTACCCTTTCACTACATCACAACAAACAGAATGTTGAATTTCTTACTGCCAGTTCAAACATCAGAATTGCATCCTAGCTAGTGGTTCCATCATCACCACTGTAGGTGGAAAACAAAATGTTTGGGCTTCAATCCATCCAACAACATAACATCACATACAGCTAAAAAGACATCGCATGGGCAAATCATATTCAGCTATCGTTAGCAAAAACAAGAGGCAAGATATACCATTAGATATGGCTCCTCAATTGAGCAGCATACCTTTTCTCAAGGTATAGAGTGACAGCCCCTGATCCTGGAGCAAGACTAGTCTTGATCCATGGTTTCACCTGTTCAGCCCAACAGAATTGAGTTAAGGGTATACTATGATTTACTCCCAAAGAGGAGAGTAAATTCAATTCACAAATTTGTGGTGCAAATGCTGCAGAACAGAAAAGGTACATGAACCCTTCGAGTTGCACAACTGCAGAACTTCTGATCCTGGGAAGACCTAAGCCATTCAGCCCTCAGGATTATGATTCCAACTAATTCACTTCAGATGTGAGGCCAATATGATAATTGCATGGATAAAAAAGAAATGGATCCCAAGTTCACAAAGACTTGGGAGTAAAAGTCTGGCTAATGAAACATGCTTTCTCATGACAAACTGACCTCTAGTCCAAGTTCAGTTGCCTTCTTAGCCACAAGGCCTGCACCAAGCATTACACTTGGATTGGAGGTGTTGGTGCAACTTGTGATTGCAGCTATGACAATACTGCCATGCCTCAGTTCAGCTGGCTGACCATTAAAAGTAAATTTTGCAACTTTGTCCTGTTGATCCTTGGGAATGGCAAACCCCTGCAAGCAAAGAGCAGCAGTATGTATAAAGTGAAAGGTACAAAAGAACCTGCTCAACAGGACAGGAAGCAATTTGGCAGAAACAGCCAAGAGTTCACCTATCATACATACCTTAAAGCCAACCTTGTTATCCAAACAAGCTTGCCAATCCGCCTTCATATCTTTCAAAGTCACCCGGTCATGGGGTCTGCACTTGCTCATTTGCTTCAGTCAGCCCAGCCAATTGTGCAAGGGTGCATGGTGAGAAAGAGAACCCAAAAAAGTAAGTCAAGAAATTGAAACTCCACAACAATACTTCTAAGGTGACACAAGAAGAATGAGTGCAGTCATAAGCTTATGACAGTAAGCCAGATACCATGTTTCCAGAGCACAATGAAGAGGTGCATTTACAGATGCCAAGACTGAACATTTGCATCAGCCTGGAGAAGGGAGTGCGTCACATACCTTTTTGGTCCAGAAATACATGGCTCCACTGTATCAAGGTCAAGCTCCAGATATGATGTGTATATGTTTTCTTTTTGAGGCTGAAAATACACATTGATGAACAAACATCAATCCCTCCCACTGCTGTTTTGACTCTCATTACTATAGCTCTACCTAATCCAGTGAATGCGAGAAAATATCAAAAGCCAATTACAAGTTGGTCAGTGCACACTGACCCATATAACTACCACAAGGAGTCAAGAAATTGAAATAATTCCTGCTGATTTATTGAAAAGATTCCAAGATTTTTTCCAGTGATGTACCCCAAGAATTCCTGAGTAAGCTATGAGGAACCCAAATCTGCCGATTCCTTGTCCAGGAGGAAATCCAGGATCCCTGCTGAGGCCTGGAGATAGCAGACTAACCTTTTCATGGTCAATAAACAGGTTATTTGCCCGTAGGTATGCTTCAATCTCCTCAACCTAGTGCACAAGACAAGGACCACCCAGAACAGAAAAAAAAGCATTTACTGCGTCAAGAAGTAATAACTATCTGGTGAACATCTCAATACAATTCTGTCCTATGGGACGTTAGTATTTCAAGATGACCAGAACTTGAATCTCAATCATCTACCAACTGGGATAAAGTGAGCCATTATAAATGCATCCACCATGCTATTCCCATCCAATATGACTAGCACATGATTAGATCTTTGAATAAATAGATCCCTTATCTACTGGCCATAACTAGACATATGTCAGCACTGCTAAAACTGACTCACTAAATAAATTTTTAAAAGTTAATCATGCACATGAGTGCATCATATCATGCATCACAAAAATTGTGTACCTTCTTCTCATCACGACCAGTCAACCTCAAATACTGGAGCGTGACCTTGTCCACTGGGAAAAAACCCATAGTAGCCCCGTACTCTGGAGACATATTTGCAATTGTTGCACGGTCGGCCAAAGAAAGCTCAGACATACCCTTTCCTGGGAAAGAATAGACAGGAGCAATAAGACCAAATCAATACTAATGAGATAAGACTATGACAATGTCATGAACATTGAAGTCACAAGAACAAACTCTTCCAACCAAGCCCACAGTGGAATGACAGACTCCAACTGCAGCAGTGAAGAGTATCACCACATACCGTAGAACTCCACAAATTTTCCAACCACACCATGTTTCCGCAGAATTTGAGTTACTGTCAACACCAAATCAGTGGCAGTAACCCCTGTGCGTAGCTTGCCATTCAACTTAAAACCTACAACCCCTGGAAGGACCATACTCATAGGCTGCAGCAAAACAATTGCACACATCTCAGTTCTGCACAAATTAAAGGACCACATATGGAGGATAACTTCACAGTGTAAAGTGCTTTCACATATTTGCAGAAATGGCGATCCATAAATGTCAGTAGGGCTGTTGGTAACCCCAATACAGTTCAGTTATTCCCTGAAAATTGAAAGGCTCGTTGTTCAACAACATGCATCCTCAAGCATGGACACCATATAGGAACTCAATGTCATCCCAAGTTAAAGGTCATGAAAATACCTGACCCAGCATTGCTGCTTCAGCTTCAATGCCTCCAACTCCCCAGCCTGCAACACCAAGCCCATCTATCATAGTTGTGTGTGAATCAGTTCCAACAAGGCTGTCTGGGTACAGCACTCCATCACTGTTGAAAACTACTCGAGCCAAATACTCCAAATTCACCTGAGACAGGCACTCAACCATCCAATCTCATTAACCAAAAGAAAACCAAAAGATAGACCAATGGTCTGAACATTCTGCAGTGACTACATATATCGACAGAATCAGAAAACTTCAATAAAGAGAGGTACAAAACCAACCTGATGCACAATACCAGATCCTGGTGGCACTACAAGCATGTTCTTGAAGGCAGTTGCCCCCCACTTCAAGAAAGCAAATCGTTCCTTGTTTCGACCAAATTCCATCTCCATGTTTGTGTGGAGTGCATTTGCCGTCCGTGCAACATCAACCTGCACTGAATGGTCAATGACCAAATCAACTGGAACCTGCAGAAACAGCCAACAAAAAACCCATCTCCACTTTAGAGAGATGACTGGATAGAGGGCAATTGGCAGCACATGGTTGAAAAATACCCCTCCAGAGTTCATTGACATTGCACTGGAATTGAAATGACAGAAGAATTTCATACGATGTGAAACACAACTATAACCATCACCACTACACAAACAATTTCAGTGCATTTTGTTCAGTTAATAAGACCAAGCTTCATGCTTCTCCATGGACATTGAGATGCATGCAAACCCAAAAAAGTAGGGCTCTCCGTGGTGTCAGAAAACTTCATGTTCACCTTTCAATACCATGGAAAAAAGCAGCTTCAACACTACTGACTTTATATAACAGGCACCGGATCATCCTTCCAGCTTACCAAAGGATTTATCTTATCTGGGTCACCACCCAGGCGTTTGATAGCATCCCGCATGGCTGCTAAATCAACCACAGCTGGTACTCCAGTAAAATCCTGACGATGTGCAGATAAAATTGTGAGCATATCCACTCTCTCACTCCCTCTACAGCTAACCACAAAAAATGTTGTCTACAATTAGCATTATCAATTTCATTTCAAACAGGCCAGGTACCTGTGACGCATTTTCTGTCCCATGCACATTACTCAGACAGACTTGCACCAAACCAAACTAGCTTCAGACGGGAGTTAAGAGATGGAGAACCTGGAGTATGACACGAGCAGGTTTAAATGGGATTTCCACTTGTTTGGGAGCAGTGAATTCCCAGTCCAGGATTTTTTCCACATCTGCCTTGAGAACCTGAAAGTTATCACAATTCCGAATTGCAGACTCCAACAGATATCTGATAGAGTAGGGAAGTGTGTCTGCTCTCACAAACACAACAACAAGGAGGAGGTGATTACAACCAAGCAGAATTAACAAAACACATCAGAGATATCTCTAAAGTCAGGAAAAGACAGCACCAGTACCCTGAGTTTGGTCATACACAGGGTGAAATTCAAAAAAAACCTGCAAAAAAGTACACTAGCAGTCAACAGGTGGTGAAACTCAGAAAACCATCAAATTTGATGGTTTTCTGAGTCTCACCCTGTCTTTCTTTTGTCCTTAGCGCCTCCACCGATTCTACATAGATTTTCACTGCTCCTACCTGTACAGCTACTATGATTCCTCTCAAGCCTTGTGCATTAGGTGCTGAGATCCAGCATTTCATACTGAGATTAATAAAATTTCCTTACTTTACGGATACCACTAAAAGAGGGGTTAGGGGGTGAAAGGAGGCCCAAAGACAGGGTGAAGAAAGGGTGAATTTGTGGATTTCTCTATTAAATCAGGGAGACTAATTATGATTGATGCTTGCAAGGAAAAAGATGATGACCTAATCCCTCACCATCATCTACTGCTCTTGCAGAATGACACAAAACAAAACATAACCATTGCAATAGTTCCATATCTTAGAAGTGCAGACAAATCCTACCTGGGTACAACTGAAATCCAATCCTCATAAAGGACAGCACATGATCATCGATTAGGAGAAGATTGCTTTGCTTAGCAACCATGAGAATGTAACAACTGAACTTACCAACTCGTGGATCGTTCAGTTTTGGAAGGCTGTAATATTTGCCGTATGTTCCTCCCCCCGGCTTGGGCAAATCGGTCACGAGGCTCCCGAAAGGATTCTCCGTAGCTGCTGCAACATAGACTCTCAAGCTCTGTCAAAGTCGTCGCTTCCGGATTACAAGCTGCTCCAGCTTATAAGGGTAAGCCGAGTGGCAGATCAAACAGGGAATTCAATCACAATCCGATCTGAGAATCAGACTAGGTTAGAAAACTACGGAACAGACGGAGATATACCGCTTAATTGATGCAAAACAACCTCCGGGAGAAGATGAGCAAGGATTTCGGGGTAAAGCTAGCTAATGGTCGCAAATGTAGCGAATTCTAGACGCTCTGCAAAGGAGATCCTTGCAACACTTGGAACCCGCAAGCAGCACACAAGAAGCTCTCGTCACCATGCGCTTACCGTGAGAGGAAGTCATCCTTGAGCCGCCGTGCAAAAGCCCCGAGGCTGCTGCTGCTGATGCAACAACCTGGACCCGAGCAGCCGGCTGCCAGCCAGATCCAAATCCCGGAAGAGCTCGCAGCACCGCGCCACTCCTGCTCCGAATCGGATGTAGAGAGAACCCTGCAAACGGCCAAAAGAATCTTCGACTGGACGGTTTAGCAGCAACGTAAAACAACAACAACAACAACAACAACTCCGAAGGAGGAGGCAGACGCACACACGGAATCCCTGCAGAGCACGTCACAGATGTCAAACCTGAGGAATATGATAAAAAACGCTTGACGGAGGCGATCGTCGAGACTTCCTGAGTGATGCTGCTGCTCCTGTATAAGGACGTAGCGACTCCGCACGTCTGTATCGTGAAAAAAGACGACAAAGAAGAAGAAGAGCCCGCTGCCAGTGCCGCCGGCGGTGGTGGCCGCAACAACCATCTGGTGGAAATACTATTGCAGGTTCTCAGAAATGACGCCACATTATGAACTGAATACATTATGAAGAGCCTGAAGCAAGCAACAACAACCGCAAGACAATAATAAGCCTAATTCTTCGCTTGTCGCGACCTCCGAAATTCTCTTTTGCATGCTCTTCTAGCGAATTACGCCTTCCCTCGTACACTCGACTAATAAGCCGCACCAACAGTCCTCCTTCCTTATCCGTGCCCGTTCGTCCATATCGCAAGCAACGTGCGCGCGCGCGCGGCGTATTATTGATTCAATATTCCCAGTGATTACGTCTAGCCCCTCTAATAATCATAATAAGTCTCTGTTCCCCCATGACCTTGCCTGAACTCTCTCTCGTCTTCTTGGCGTCTTCTCCTTCTCTGTCCCCACGACACTCTCGGCGGCACTCTTGGGCATCTGGGGCGTGAGCTGCGCTCAAGAAGAGCTCGGAATCCGCGAAACGATCCAATATCGACTCTTGAGAGAGTGGAAGAGAGGGGCCAGCGACGAGTGTCGCGACGACATGGAGACATGGTCGTGTCGCGGCGACAAACGTCCGTCCGTCCGTCCGTCCGTCCGTCCTGACTTTTGGGAAGGCTGGGTACTACTAGAAAAGCATTTTTTTTTTTTACTTGTGAAATTTCGCTATTTTTTTACTAAGGAATTTCTTTTTAACTAAGGAATTTAGTTAGAACCAAAAATAATAAATCAGTGTAAAATTAAGGACAAAATTTAGTGTAAGTTCAACTAAATTTTTCTTTTTAAAAAACAATTTCGCCAAATTTTCAATATGAACTTTTTTTTAATTAAAATTATATATATATATATACTTTCGGCATTAGTCGATTTGTGTTAGTCAATAGCTTTTTCATCTTAGATCTTTTTTTTTGTTATTGTTAATTATTGTTTTGTTGTCATGGGTCCTATTTGCATAGGGTTTTTACCTTAATTTTTGTTAATTATTTACCTTAATTTATTTGTTTTTTTATTTTTATTTCTTTGGGTTGTGTTTATTTGTGCTCACTTTTGTCTTGTATTTTGATTGATGGGTTCATGTCCTTAATTTTTATATATAACATTTTACTTCCATAGAAAAGTTCTAGCAAATGACATTTGATGTTTGAATTTGACATTATATAATGTTCAAGATTTTACAAAATATCAAAATTTTGTTTCTATGAATATAATGTTGATTTCAATACTCAAATTTCTACCAATCTTGATCTTCAAATTTAAAAAAAATACGATTTTGTGTTCTACAATATGGTCACCAAATGTAAAGTCCTTCGATAAATCTAGCTTAATGAACTTATGTTTTTTGGGAGAATAAATGTGTAAGAGTAATATTTTAAAAGCGCAATCACAATAAAAGAAACCACTAATGGCAAACTCAAAGTCCTTATTAAGGTTTATAGTCTACACATGGCTTTCATGTATTGATTTATTAATTACTAAATTTATATTCTAAATTTTTTTTTTGGCTTTTAAAATATATATTTTTGGATTTGATATTGAAATTAAATATGACCCGTATGATAATAAAATGTACAACTTTGCTTTTAATCATGATTAAAAACATATATATATATATATATATATAGTCATTAAGGATGCTCAAAATTAAAATCAACAACATTCAATGTGTGATTCAATAAATGTTCACCTAAAAACATCACAATATGAAATATGTTAAAGCTCACAATAAATTTGAGAACATTTGATGAATTTTTGAGAAACTTAAAGTGTGTTCAATTCTAAGTCTACTAAAAATCATTATGTCAACAAGTGTTTTGTGTATGAAAAAAAAGTTTTATTAACATAATGAAATGATTTCAAATTCAAGGGATATTAATTTCATTAATAAACAAATGTTCACAATTCCAAAACATGAATAATTATTTCATTAAATATAATAAGTGATTAATTTTCAAAGTAATGTAAGTATAGGTTTTCATTGTAGCCAACCAATGTTTTGGCTCCCTTTACTATGACCACATTCTAGCAATTTTTTTTTTCTCTTTTTTTTTTTTTTTTGCCATACTTGATAATAATTGATTTTTTTTATAAAATTTGAAACACATTTGTGAAAAAACTTCTACCAAAATACCATAAATATGGGAGGTGAAAAATAGAACTAAAAAGTTTTGCAACAAAATTCAACAATCACAACAAGATAACAAAAAATCTACACGTTAAATTTATAGATTTCAAATGGAAGAAATTGGATAAATGTTCAACAATTCATTTGAAAACTTCAAGTGATGATCTTCCCTAGAAACATGAAGAAAAAGATGTTTATGTTGAGTAATTTCAACCTTGAATACTTAAGGAAAAAGTTGGTGTCATCCATTTTTTCAAAGCTACAAACATTATTACTATCCTTTCAATAAAAACAATTTCAACTTAAAAATTGGTCAATATTCAAGTGCCAAAGTTTAAATGGCTCTTCAAAAGTACAAAAATCATTAAGTTGGTACCCCTATCTAAATGTTAAAACCGTCTTGCTATGTTGGTACTAATAAGTAAAGAATTTTCATAAAAAAATTCATAACTTCCTCAAAAAAACTCCAAATTGAGCATTTTGAAAGTTTATTTTGTAACCTTTGGAAAGGATTTTTCAACCACATATCAAGCATTCCAATTGGATTTTACTTGATTTCTAAAATTGTTAATAAAATAAAGTTCAATAGTTTATAATTACTTATAATACATATTTTTGATATTTAAAAAACCATTTTTAGTACTTTTCTAAAAACATTTGATAGATATTTTAAACAATTGTTTTTTATAATTATTTTTTCTATAAATATTTTCTATAGCCATTCAAAAATGTCACTAAGTATTAGTCAAAATTGTCCTCTTAATAAGATGTATGTAAGTAAGTAAGTAGGTAGATATGTAAATTTAGGTAAGTAAGATGGGTAGGTAAATAGTTAAATAAGTGGGTAGGTAGGTGGGGGTGGGTGGGTTGGTAAATATGTAGGTTAATAAGTAGCTAAGTAATTATTAGGTACATTACTTTGGAATGTCCATAAGATCTTCCACAAGGGCAATTTTTTCTACACCCTCCCAAGTTCAAAACCCTAAGTGTAAATTAAAGCACGCAACTATTAAAAAGGGATTCAACTTTCACACATTGAATAACTATAGTTATTAAGGTAGGAAAAAAAAAAAAAGGTTAAATATAATCAATGGGGGAATTTTTTTTCTAAATCACTAGAAGTGAAATTATCTTGCAAAATTATGCATATGAATTCAATAAATCAAAAATCTTTAATGAACAACATTTATCTTCTACCCAAGATTCAATTACATGTAAATTAACCATAAATGAACATAAAAACTAGTTTAATAAACATTTAAAATCACTAGAATTAAGAAAAATGAAAATATCTTTTATAACATGAAAATTGTGGAATTCCTATATTTTTATTTATCAACATTATACCTTGGTGTGCATTAAATGGTGAACCCTAGATGAAAAGATGATTTCTTGCTTTGAAAATGAACATTTGACAATTTTAGGTTTCTAACAAAATAAAAATACCTTACATAAATTTTTTTAAATATTTTAGTATGTATTTGCCCATATGCTCTTGAATTTTTGTGCATGCCTCCACATTTCAATAAGCACAAAGCTTTTGTGCATTATTTGATTTGATTTACTTTGTATGTAACATTATAATTTGTAATTAAAAAAATTGTTTTGGAATTCAATTTGGTGTTTTAAATTTTCATTCTTAGAAAATGACAAATTTTACATATCATGGTTGTTAGGAGGGACATCTCTCATGGTACCCTTACAAATGGTATTTTTAAAAAATATTTTTTAATTGAAATTTAGTTTAATTTGGTTTGGACTTGGCTTTTTCTATGTTTTTCGACATTTTTCTAGCAATTCTTAATGTTTTTTCGAGATTGCTTGGTATATTTTGCCGCTGCTTGATGTGCCCCAATTTTTTCCTAGTGTTTTTTTAGCATCTTTCCATCATTGTTCAACATTTTCCTAACATTTTGATGTCTTTTAGAATTTTTTCAACATTGTTTAATGTCTTTAACATCTCTTCAATACTACCTAACATTTTTTCAACGTCACCTAGTGTTTTCTTGGCATTGCATGATGCCCTTCTTGTATGCCAACATTTTCTCAACAACTTTAATTACTAGAAATTTCTTTTGATGTCCCCCAATGTTGCCCGACATCCTTTGATGTCTCGTTCAAATTGTTTCATGTTTTTTAACATCTTTTTAGTGTTGTATGATTTCCTTATCATCCCCTTGTTGCCCAAGGAAAAGTAATTCCAATGTTTTGTGATGTTTTCCCAACATTGCCCAACATCCCTTAGTGTCTCCTTGGTGTTGTTTAATGTCCTTGTCATCCCTTCATGTTTTCATTGTGTCCCCTAATCATTCAAAAAAAGAAAAAGAATTCCATTACTCATCCTTCTCCTTTCATCATCTCTTGAGCTTATCTCCATCATCCCCTAAGCTTGGACATGACCATAACCTTTTTAAAAACCTTTGAAACTAGAAATTACCAAGGACACTCTATTGAGATGTTCCATAAGTCCCATATTGGACATCCCAAAAAAAGGACAATAAACACCTTAATACATACATTTGTTCAAAACCTCACCTTTGCATATTCAAAGTTTTGCTCAATATCAAAAGAATTACATGAGCCACACTTGAAGAAATGACACAAACTTATGATGATTCTTTTGATTTTTTTAATCGATCTTTAACATACCTAGGTTGCCCTGTGTATGTCATGATCTACACTTACCAACCATCTGCATCTAAGTAGCACTAATTAACAAAGTAGCTAAGTGCATACAATCTTTAACCAAATAACCAAGTAACTCCCCAACCTATCAAATGCATACCAAATCTACATGAAACTAAACACAATGTTTCAAAATTTTAATACCAATAATGACAAGTAACTTGGTGATTGCAAATTCACAATCTTGCACTTGGAAGTAAAAAAATATTAATTAATTAAATATTGAAAAGGTCAAAAAGTAATCAACAAATAGTGTAAGTACTTCCATGACTTGCAACTGGTAGATTCATACACACAAATAAAGAAACATTAAACTACCAAGTTGTTGAGTATAAATAGTAGGAACAAAGCTAACCTAGGCCAAAAAAATTGTCAAAATTTATGAAAAGACTAAAAATTTGTGTGTTTTTATTGACACATAGGAGCACACCTACACAAGGTAGTACTTGTAAGGACCAACAAACTATAAACTCCACATGTCAAGAATTTCATGAGTTGTAGGATCATGAGTTGTGGATTAATATGGAATAGTATTTAGCCCTTCCTACTTGTATCGACCTCACGGCATGAAAATTACCATGAGAAATGACAAAAGGATAGGTCAAAATCCAAATCCAAAACATGAAACAAGGGGCCAAAAACAAGAACACAAAGGGGTGCATTTTTTATAAAAGGAACCAAATGTATCCATTTGGGTCAATCTTTACCAAGGATTTAGGGTAAAAGTGTGTTGACATGCTAGTAATTCAAATAATTAAATGGACAGGGTGGGAACTTTTCAAAATCTAAAAATGGAATGTGCACGATGTGCATGTGCCATTAACCACGTCTAATCTTACAGACAACAAATCGTCTCCTTTTTTAGGAACTTTAAGGGCCATACAAGCTAGGTCTTAAGTTCTTCCAAGCTTTGCATTGTTTGACTTTCCAAATTTTTTGGTTGTGTGGAAGTTTAGTCTATGTTGCAAACTAGCCAAGTGCACTTGTGGTTGTGTGATTTTAGTTTAATTTTTTAACATGTATATAAGTAGTTTTGATTGTCCTTGTGTCTTGTACACAATGGCTTTTGGTCAAATCTTAGTTGATGTCAAATTTTCGAATGATATGTGGACCATTCATTTCTATGCCTTCATATTTCAAGGCCATAACCTCCAATCTCCAAGCTTTCTCTTTGGGTGTGCAAGCAACAGCAATAGCCCAATTCACATCATGAACTTTCTCTTTTACTATGAATCTATTGATTATGTGAAGGGTTAAGGAGGATGAAATGCAATAGGGTTTGTGTCCTTACAATGTTGTAGTAGAAGAATTGAAGCAAGTTATCATTCTTGCTTCATTTCTTTTCAAGCTTTTGAAGCATTTGCAAATGACGATGGAACATTTGGACCACAACAAAACAAAGGTGGAAAAGAACCTCATTGGCCATAGGTTCACGATGGTGGACCAAAAGTGTTAAGTTTTCCAAGCTCAAAAGGTGTTCGACTTTAGTGAGTCAAAGCTGGAAGTTATGACACATGAAATTTTTACAATTGAAGAAAAGGTGAATTTGTAATCTTTATGAAGTGGTTTTAAAATATTTTGTCACCTTACATGGCTTTTGTTGTTGTCCATTTTGGTGACATTTGTGTTTGACATTTGTTTCAATCAAAAGCTTAATTTTTGTTTTTTTCGTAGTGGTCATGGTAGTTAAGGTTATTCATGTTGTGTCAATTCAAGTTTGTGTTTTTTCTTTGGCATTGATCACAACAAGAGTGAAGATGTTATCTTAAGTTGTAGTTTTTGTTTTGTAAATGAAGGCTTATAAATAAAAGCTAGAAGCCATAAGTATTCCAACAAAGTTATTTGGAGTTGAAAAGTCATTATGACACACCCCCAAACTCTTCAAAAAACCTAAGGGTGGGTCTTAGAATGAAACAACGAAAAAAGAAGAAAGTTGGAGCACATTCCCTAATTTGCAACACTTCGGAGATAGGAGGGCGTGCTAGAGTTCCGAGATGGGACTAGGACAAACTCACAAGCGAGAGTTCAAAATGAGATCAACCTACGAAACCAAGAAAAGAAGGCGGTTAATGCAAGTTGAATGGAAATGGTGCGGCAAACTTAATAAAAACAACCTCAAGCATAAGCCTTACATGGCCCACAACCTTTGGGAGGAGGTACCACTCCCTTCCCTATAATATACTCTGTGCTTCTTCGCAGAGACCACATCCAAATGTCACTTTTCTTCGGGACTTTTGTTGTTTCAAAACTTTGGATGTTTATATCTTTTTCAAATCAAACCTGTTTTGAAAGTGCGGGGACAATAACTTATAGCCCTTGAAATATCTTTCCAACGGTGTATAACACTATCTATCAGACCTCATTCGACACTTGTTTTCAAGGGATTTGTGATCGGGAGTCAAATTCCCAATTTGACTCCTACCCCTTTTTTTGATCCTAACTTATGCAAATCAAATCTAAATGAACAATCCGAAGGAACTTTAAACATCCACGTTTCAAGACCTTTCTAATGGTATTTGGGAACCCAATTTGGTGCTTGTTTACCTGTCCAATCAAAGTTTTCAACATTCGCAACTTCGTTTAAATGCAACTTCCAAAGTGGGAATGCACTTGGGAGTCATCAGGCTTCATCCCTTGCATTTTCCTCCATTTGTGAAAGTGTGTTTCACACCTAAACACACTTTCGGCTTCACAGGCCCTTGCACTTCACACTTTGTCACGAACTCAATATTAGGGTTGCAACAATCATTGTAATAAAATCTTAACAAAATGGAAGTTGAGTGCCTCTGTGTTCATACTATGCATTGACTTTCAACAAAACAACTACACAAAATTGGCTTAACATCACATGTACTAATACGTGATTGGTTGCCATTGCCACTTGTCAAATGTGTATACTATATATGTTACAATTTCCAATAACTTTCATAAATAAATATTGCCACATAACAAAATCTAATTGTGTGAAAATGTAACATGCATTTTAGTTTAACCTAACAAATTAAAAATTACCACATGGTTATGTTGTTTTCATTTAAGCAACAATAGGTGGCACCATATGCTTTATATTACAATTTAATCATAAAGGTAGTCACATAGTCTTGTGACTACATGTGCCACGTCAACTTAGTTGCAAAGGTAGTTGCATAGTTATATGAATATATGTGCCACGTCAATGGATGAAAAATCCCTTATAATCACAAGTAGTATGTGACTATTGTTACGTTTATTATCCATGTCATTAGTAGAAATCTTGCCATTTGCAATCAATCATTGTGCAATTGTGTGCAACTACGTGTCATTTGTAATTACATTGATGGTGCATGCAACTACAAAATTAATATTGTATAAGTTTTGGGCCATATAGTTATGTGTGCAATTAACATGCAACTAATAGTGTACAAAATGGACATGTGTCATAAAAATCATAGCTTAAGTTAATACATACCTACGCTAATACATTCAATATATCTACCTAGGTTATGTATAATAGAATTATACCTATAATACTAAGGCTAAACCCATCCTAACTAACGCTACATAAGGCAAACATTGGCTAAACATAAGTTAAATTCACATTAATCAATGTCAAACTAACCATGGCAAAACTAACTATGAGGTTAAACTAATTATGGTTAAATTAACTATGGCTAAATTAATTTTGACTAAACTAACAATTGCAAGCTTAACTATGAGGCTAAATTAAACAAACAAAAGTTAAATTAACATGACTAAATTAAACATGGTTAAGTTAATTAATAAATTTAACTTTTTAATTAATTTAACTATGGATCATTTAATCATGATTAATTTAACCATGGTTAGTTGAACCAAAATTAATTTAACCATTTTTCATTTAACTTCATAATTATTTTTAGAAAAATTAATTTATCCATCATTAGTTTAGCCATGGTTAATTTAGTAAAAGTTAGTTTCGCCATATATATATAATCATTATAACTAGTCATATATAATTATTTAAAAACTATTATAATATATTTATAATTACTAACATTATCACTTACTAATGAAAATTATTATTATTCAATTTTATATATTATTATTATTATTATTATTACTAATTATATTACTATACCTATGGTTAACAGGTTACATTGGTTAACCCAAGTTATGTCATTATGTCATAATATTATTAATTATTTATAAAATTTAAAACTAATGTTGATAATGATGATATAATAATAATAGAATGATTTATCTTTATTATTATCTAATATGTATTATTACAATTTTATTATAATATTTTTAATTATGATATTTATTTGTGGTTAGTAGGTTACATTAGTTAGACTATGCATATTTATTATTAATATTAATAGTGAATATTAAAATTTAATATTATTCTTCAATAACTATAATTTACTTTAACTATATTATTAATTATGGATATGTATTTATGGCTAATAAGCTACATTAATTTAAATATAATAATAATAATATGATATTATTATGTTATTATTATTATTATCTATTAATTTATTATTTATAGTATAATTAACTTAGCTAGTAGGTAAACTAGGTTAATATGGCATAAGTAACATGTAATATTTACACGTAGGTTACAACTACATTGGTTGCATTTGCAATTGAATTTTTTATCCCATATCTTTTACCTTAGATTCTAAGTGTGCACATTATATACATAAGTGCATTTGTCTTGTTCACAAATCAAGTACCAAATGCCATTGAGGATGGGCCAATGAAAGAAGTTCAATCCTAAAAACTAAATTCAAACACAAAATTGGATTATTTAAAACTTACCTATCTAACTTAACCCTACCATCCTACATACCCACAACCTACCCATGACCTACCTACCTACGACCTACCTACCTACATACCTAATTAATTTATAATAAAAAAAATAGCCTTTTTAAAATTACCATGTGTCACCGTAAAATTGATCTTCACAAATGAACACATGTCACCATGGGCAACCCTTGTAAAATATTATAAATATATGAAATATAATTTCATTACATATATAATGTCCATGTACATACTATTGTATACAACTACCAGTTGTGTACAACTTGTTTTATGCAATTATGGGGTTTAGAAGTTACATGTGTCGCATGCAATTGAAAATCAATTGCATACAACAATTACAAAATGATAATTTTCTTCTAGTGTGTGGACATTTTTTGTGATTACATGTCTTTTGCCATTTGTTCAAGGCAACTATAGGGTTGATAGTCGCATGTGTTCATTATAATTAAATTTTTTTTTCGATGACTAAAATTGTAATCATTTATTTCCAAATCGCTTTTAATGTAGTTTTATATAAATAAAAATATCCTAAGGTAGAATAATTTAAAATAACTTAAGGTGGAACAACCTAGAATAACTAAAAATAACCAATGGTGGAATAGTCTATAATATCTTAAAATAATCTAGGGCGGAATAACTTAGAATAGTTGACAATATATTAAGGTAAAAAGGTAATTAATTCAATAGGTTTAGGATAGATAGTAGGTAGTTGTATGTGGGTTAAATAATACAAATTTTATAGTGTTGATATGTGATAATGTTACATAATATTTTAATGTTTCCCTTTCATTAAAATTTATCCCATAGCTTTTTTCTACAAATGGAATTATGTAAAATACATAGTTAGGTGAAAAAAATGACTATTCATAATATACAATATTATAGACATTCAAAATGCATGTGCCATTTGGGATGAGCCAATAAAAAAGGCTTGTTACCATGAACAAAAATAACCTAAAATCCTATAGATACCATCCTACCTACCTAAATTTATAACCTACACCCATAAGTTTTACCTATCTTAAACTTACCTACCTACTTAAGCCTATAACTTACACCCACTTATTAATCTAAAACCTACCTACCTATTTATGCATATAACCTACACCCATTCACTTATCCTAAGCTTGCTTACCTACCTACCTACTTACCTACCTAACCTACACTAGGTTGTTTAATTATTTTAACCTAGTTTAACTTAAGATTGTTGGACATATTATTGCCACATGGATACATCTTAGCCAATTATGAAACACCTCATGCAATTACACTTTTTAGTCATGAAACCAATTATAAATGACCATGCCACGTCATCATATGTGACCATACTTTTTAGTTGTAAAACTAATCACAAAGACCATGACACATAGGGTGGATGTTAATTGGATAAAAGTTGGTATTAATCCCGTTTCGATGCAATTGTTGTTTTGATTGGGTGCCACATAGTTTTTTTGTGATTAAAATTCTTGTGCGACTTGTAGAAGGTGACTAGACACTATAACATTCACATGTGGCTTTTTTGTAAAACTAATTGTTAATAAAAAAATTCCTTGTAGTGATTGTCCTAAAACTTACCAAAAAACAACCCCAAAAAAAAGAAAAGTTTGTTACCAAAAAATGTTATAAAATTTGTGATCTATAAGTTTAAAGTTTTAACTTCCTATGGTCATCCCTGAAAATAACTTTTTCCAAAGTTGTAGTTGAATCCACCACCACCTTTGCCTTTGCAAAATATTTCTTCATAAAAGGCTTCTAGGTGCACAATGGCCCACGAATAAACAATAAATATTAGGAAAAACAAAATCAACCAACCAACTAAGAAAGCCCAAATCTAAAAAATCCCACAAAACATAATAAGAATGGCCAAAAAAGAATTCACATTCACCACAAATGTGCACGTGACAAGCAACAAGGACATAAACATAAGTCCCATCCAATGACCTACACATTACAAAGTTAGAAGCAACAAAACCATGCCATTAAATGACTTGCACATGACAACATAATGTAATTAACCTTAATAAAAAACACATGGCAAAAAACATAACATAAGAAAAGTGACTTCAAAATTCCCAACCGGGTGAAAACACGGTAAAAGGAGCCAAAGGTGCCAAGGTAAAAGTCCTTTTCCAAAGACAGCACATGACATGTGTCATTTTTGTGTTGTTTTATAATTTATGATTTTGAATTTTGAATACTTAGTTTAACATTGCATGTTAGATATAAATATGTTTTGATTAAAACTTTATTTTGCATCATATATATTATGCATTCATGTTTTCCATCACATAAATATGAACAACTTTTGTTAACTAAAAGGAGTTGAACACACACTCCAAAGTTCTAACCTTTTAAATTAGGAGAAGTTGAACACACACACACACACACACATTAGAGCTACCATGAATGAAATTAACCTTGAATCACCAAAAAGGAAACAAACACACACATTTATGAAATTTGAACAAAAACACACACACACAAAACTAAAGCTTTTGAATAAAAGAGAAGAAACCACTAAAAATGAAATAAACACACACACACACACACACACACGCACACATGTTGAACTACACAAATGTTGAATTAGAACTTTTAATGAAAGGAGAACATACCACCAAAAATGATGCACTAGAGCTTTTGTTTGAAAGAGAACATACCACCAAAAGTTAAAAGCAAACCACCAAAAACATTGAACTAAAACTTTTGACCAAAAGAAAACAAACCATCAAAAATGTTAAACCACCAAAAACACTAAACTAAAACTTTTGCCCAAAGGAGAATAAACCATCAGAAATATTAAACCACTAAAAATAAATAAATAAACACAACACAAAGCAAAAATGTCACAACAAACCACCAAAAATAAAAAATAAACCATTAGAATTTCACCTTGATGCAATAAACCACCATAAATTGAAAGAAAAATGCACACAACACAAACACAAGCAATAAACCACTAGAAATTGAAAATAGACCACTAGAACACACAATTGAAATGTGAAATGTGATGGATATTATGCAAATTGAAAATGCACACAATGTAGCTATGTTGACACAAACCACAAATAAGTGAAACTTTCAAGAAGAAATGAAAATGCAATGCAAAGAGCTACTACACTATCACAGAAGACAAATGTAACTAGGCTACAAAGAGATGAAACAAAAAACACAAACACAATGCATAAGCTTTTTAAAGGAAAACATGAATGCAAAAAGTTACCACAAAGCACAAACTCAAAGTGCAAAAGGAGCAAAGCTCTCAAGAAGAAAACAATAGGAAAAACCTTAAATCCATTTAAAACATTGAAACCCGATGAGGTCATAGGGGTTTCTTCCACCCAAAATAGATGGGTAAAAGTTCCGAATTTTATGTGGGTTCTACCACAATGGTTATTCATGGGTAGAGGTCCTACTAAGAATTGGATCCAAGTCATGTTCTTGATACCCAAACCTAGAACCGCTAGTTTTAACACTTGGATCCAGCTACCTACATAACACTGGTTGTTATTAGTGTTGGCTAGTTATTGATTTTTTTCAATATCCAACGGGCCAATTATTTATAAATTTTAATTTCTAACAAGGTATTGAAAAAAAAATTCCAAATTTCTGAAACCTACTAGGTATCAATATTGTGGCCAAATTAATCAATCCAATTATCAATATTATTTAATTTTGCGGGAGCAAGAACCACTTGGTATTTATAAGGGCTGGTTCTTACAATAACCAGTTTGAGAATTGGCCAATATTGGAAGGTTTTGGGCATGTTATTAAGTTGGAAATTTTACATCATTTTCATTCATTTCATTTGATGTGCAAAGTGAACTAAAATGCTTTACATATAAAGAAAAATGTGAAGACTCAAGACAAATAGTGGCATATTGAATCAAAGCAACAAACAAACTTTCTTATTTCCATCCTTTATTACTACTCCATAGATTTGGATCAACATGATGGATCTGATTATCATATTGTTTACCCCAAATTGTGAGCTTTCTTTAAGCTAGGATATCACCTTGATAGTTTGCCATGTACAAATTCTTCAATGTTGCTACCCTTGCCAATTTTCCCAATCTTGTCATACCTCCTATCAATGACCCACACAATGTTTGTTATTTATGTCCACAATTTTTGCTGTACAATTGTGGGATGGAGGGGGCTTTTTCTAAACTTTTCACAGGTTCCACTTTCTCTCTAATGGCTACATAGTTTGAGTTCAAACAAAATCCATATATAATCAACTAGGATTTCAAGACTAGTTCAAGATTCTTACTTCAGATTTATGTTGAATATGAGGATTAATTAGTTTAAGGCCTTTATGATTGTGGCCCCAATTTGTTATAGGTATAGGCTTCTATTGAAGATCGACATTTTGCATAGTTACTCCAATAACTCCTAAGCTCCAAGTTTGTCCATTCAAAATGCTCCTTGCACAAAAAACACAAACTTGCAACAAATTCAATAATACCAAGATTCACAACAGCTCAAGTGGGTCACAAGGAATTGGAAATAAAAAAGGTAAATGATATGAGAAAAATTAATGTGTATACTATTTGCTGCCAACTTTTATAGTTTTGTAGGCAACAATGCATGAATTTGATGAATCACCTACACTCAACAAAAATTCTAAATTGTGAGATTGGATTTAATAAACCCCAATAGACATCTAAGACAATTCTATAATATAAATTTCAAAATCAAGATGCTCCAATAATTTCAAAACCAAAATGCTTCAGTAGTTTGAGCATAGAACCAACATGTCAAGTTTCAAAACACAATGTAAGGCAGATTAAATCAAAAAAAATTTGGTTCAACAAATTAGATCTTTATTGTTGAAGAAGGTAAAAAAGAAAACTACAATTAACATTTTTGGAATCCTATTCATGGTAAAGTTACCTCCCTTCATAAACTAAAACAAAGTGTTCATGAACAATCTTATTCCCCATTCCAACTTGTCACAATTGTAATAGCTAGTTGCATCCAAAATGACATCATTATCATCAATGATATTGGCCTTGTCCATTAATAAATCATCTAGGGACTTCCTTTTGCGCATGCAATTTGCCCTTGCATTAGAAGACCAATTCTTCATGATAATGACAAGTTTATTTAAATTCTCCACTCTCGGTCTACAATGATGACGTAGACTTGTCAAAACTCCAGCAATACTGAATATTCTTTCGGTCTCAATCTGAGACCTAGGAATCTTGAGAATTTGCCTTGCAACAAAAGTTATGTTGGGAAATTGTAATTCATGGGACTTCCACCAAGTTAAAGGTAGTAAGCAATGCTCATGTTTCACATGCAAGTTGGTGGAATAAAGATAAGTCATTCTTTCATAACCCCTATAAAATAGCTTCATTTGAGGTCACTAGGCCAAAAATGGAATCTTCATCAATGACCACCAATCCATCAATAAGGTCAACAAAACTTGGATTTTGGAGGTGAAAGGTTGCCACCAACAGTGGCATCAAAAACTTAATATCATATTCTGTCTCCATAACTTTTACATGTCCCACCACTAGAAGAAAAACATGTATTTTCGACTGCTCTTTGCGACTAAATTTTAGTCGCAAGAGACATTTTGCAACTAAAATCCTTTTAGTCGCCTAAGACAAGTCGCATGTGAAAACTAGTC
>Ga0116227_10004227_pt1 | contig 31260 bp, 30 predicted proteins | sample S1TSphgellanicum_FD_89693 | JGI IMG/M metagenome (GOLD analysis project Ga0116227, IMG submission 89693) | Host-associated microbial communities from peat moss isolated from Minnesota, USA - S1T2_Fb - Sphagnum magellanicum MG | ecosystem: Host-associated > Plants > Peat moss > Unclassified... | reverse complement strand
TCTCCCCCCTGAAATATTTGCTGTTAAAAATAACTTTAGGTGTTTAAGGTTTTTTTTTAGGGGTGGGGGGGGGGGGGGCATCATTCATAGAAGTCGTGTGATAAAAGTCATCATTCATGACAACATGAAGGGTACTAAAATTTTGGTTTTGTACATATTTTATGAACTTTAAATTGATAATTCGTCACATTAAACATTTTAATATCAACAGAAGTTATGTCATTTAAAGACAAGACATTGAAATTGTTTGTAATATTGGTTCAATATGTAGATTTCTTTAAATAAGTTGATGATAAGTTTGGTAATTTGATAACAATTATTGGATTGTTATGTCTCAAGTTTAACTTATGGTTAAATCATCAATATTAAATATACCATCGCCTATGGATGCCATGAACAAAGATTTCACTTTTGTTTAATCTAAAAATTCATGTCATAATCAATATCATTGTTCCAAATAATAAATGAATGCAAGGATTTTTATATTGAAACAACAAAATAATCATCTTTTGTGATATTTGTATATAGTGTTTTGCAATTGAAATTGATCTAATTTTTCGTTTTAATTATTTAATTATTGATACGCATTATGTCAAGTGACATTTGTTCCAATTTATGAATTTTTTAAAAATTGAATTATCTTCTTTTGGTGAATATCCCCCAAAAAAAACCTTCATTTTATTATAATTTACAAATCTTATAATTATGAGAACTTGAAACATTTGTGTTTTATTTTAAATTTTAATTAAATAAATATTCAAATAATGATAATGATTCTTATTTATGCTTCAATTTATATAATTGTTGACAATATATTAAGACATCATATTTGTAATTATACATTTTGTCGAATTGTAAGGTGGGTATAAAAACATAACTTTAACATGGAAAAATGTTGACAAATTTGAAAGTTTGATATGAATGATTCCAAGGTAACAAAAATATTACAAAAAAATTGATTAAATATGCATTTTTTTAAACATTAAAAAAACACCTTATTTTATTATTTGCATTTGTTTTACAATACATTTTTGTATTATAATATATAATTTTAATTTTACTAACTTGTTGATGTTTATTGTGCATGATATTCAATATGTTGCAAGTTCATATATATGTATATATATAGATATATGAATGAAATATTTATACTTGTCTACCAGAAATGAACACCATTTATGTTAAACATGTTGGTTCTTATATTTAATTTTATCATTTTTTAATATACGTGACTTCATTTTTATTGATTCCTTAAATTTAATATGTAAAACAAATTTCTTGAAATGTAAATTTTTTTCAATTAATTTTTTTTAAAAATAATTGAAATTAATTGATTTAAAAAAAATTGTGTGATATTTTTTTTAAATGGCATGTTTTTGAATAATGTTTTATGAGTTACAAAATTAATGTTTCATGCAGAAAAAAAATGGATAATGAGATTTATAAACAAAAATTTATTTTTCTTGAACATGCTATAATTTGATTGGTAGCAATGATGCATCACAAAAATGAATTTATGTACAACTTTTTAATGTATTCATTTGTATATATATTGTACATTGGTTCATTATTAATCCATATAAATTCATGATCATGTGCATTATCATAGCTTTGGAATTAAATGGCAATAAATTTATGAATTGATCACAAATAATAACATTCAATATTTTTAAAATGATGTTTGAATTAAATTCCTTGATGTAATCATGAGTTGTTATATTCATTTCATTATATTTATTATGTTGATTATGAATTATCTAAAACACATATTTGACATATAAAATAATTCTTACATGATTAAACCTTCTTGGGAAAAAAACTCCTCGTTTTAAACATTTTTAGCTTTCATCCAATGCATATCCAAATTATTTTTATGTGATTTATGGACATGACATGCAAACCTTAACATAAAAATTGAAACATGGTCAATACACCAATACATAACATGTACATAATTTCACATAAACAATTGGCATACACATATTACAACTTTGAACAAATTTTAATTCTAAAATTGAAAAATAGTATCCAAATTTGTCATTCTATTTCAATTATGCTACTCACACAACAAAACTCCCAAAAAAATCCTACAATGTTTATAATCACAACATCTTTTTTTTATTTTATATTATAACATGTACATTTTTTTAATGGATTCAGTAACTTATATATATTTTTATATGCAAATTGTGACATTGAAAAAAAAATTATTGTGGTGGTAAGAAGGAAGATTGTGAATGTGGAAAAGTGGGTGGTTTCAACACAAATTATATGATTTTTTTGTTTTGCCAAAATTTTCAGAAAAAATAGTATTTAATGTTGAAACTTTTGAAAATTCAATCCAAATAGCTAGATTTGAATGCACAATCTATGCACCAAAAATCATAAATTTTGATCAATCTAATCAAAAGCATAGTGTGAAACTTGTGAGAAGTTCAGTGATTTTATTACAATTAATCATTATATGTTGAAATTTTCAAAATAAAAAACTCAAGTACTGAATTTTTAACTTCAAATTATATTAATTATTTTAGTGACAAAGCCGCCAAGGTGCTATGGTAATGCAATGGAACAATAAATTACACAAGTGGGAGATGAAATTGAAAATTTGGAAAGGCAAATTATAACAAAACAAATCAAAATATCCCAATCAGGGAGTTAAGTAAAAACTTTGGGCTGACAAAATTAAATGAGAAAAAGTCATTCCAAAATAATAATAATAATAAGTTGAAGATAAAGAAATGAAACTTCAAAACAAAAAAATTTGAATTCCTTTGTTGAAATTTGAATTTTAACACAATAAAAATAAGAAGAAAGAAACTAGAGGACAACACCATGTTGTAAAGTGAAATTAATCCCAAACCATTTTATTTTACGCTTTGATGTCATGTGATACATTTGATTTTTAATTCATTTTGAAGGATGGGTGGAAAAACGTTAAAATTGACCAAAAAATGAAAATACTCATTTTTATTATGTATCATGCATATAAAAACATGCAATTAACATCAAAGTGAATGGAAAATAAAATAAATTTTTTTAATGCTATTTATGCTATTTATTCAATTTATGAAACTTTATAACCAAAGAATTCAAACTAAATTCAAAAATCATTGAAAAATTAGAAAAATTAGAAAAATTAAAGTGTTTTGCACACAAAATATTTGTTTGAAAATATGTGTATCAAATTAGGTATCAAAATCATTATATATAGATGTATATAATTTTCTGGAACTTAATTCGTCTTAATTTCATGTGAATTTTACAAAAAATAAACCTCAAAGTAGAGAATTTCAAACAATTCGGAAATTTTTTATTAAAAGATGTTTATAGTTGAAATTCAATGGATAATACTAAAAACCTATCTTATTTTTGGTCATGCAATTTTTAAACTTTTTTCTAATAATTTTATGATGAGATATTTTCATCTTTTCAATCTACTAATATCATACATAAACAAGGGGATTTTTATGTTTACATTCAAATAAAACATATCAAAACATTGTCAATTTGTGAATTATTTTTTAAATTATTAATTTTATGTGTCATTATTATGTGATGACCATTGATGTGTTGTGTTGAACATAACATTGTTGAATTAAACCCTAAACCATTCACATTTAAAGGTTTTGATTAATCATGATAAACCTTTCAACATTAAGCTCTTGCAAATACCCAAATTATATATATATATATACACACACACACACACGAAAACCTAAGACAATGGAGCTTCTGATTTAGGTCAAAATGTTCAAAATTATGACAAGGGCACAATTGTTTTTTAAACATGTTAACAATGATTGTGACCTACAAAAAATCAAATATCAAAAATATGATTTATACATCTTTAATTTTTCACGAGTAACTTTATTTGGGCTTGAATTAAAAACATGCACATAAATTGATTGGCTTAGAATTTGAAGTTTTAATATTACCATCATCAAATAACTTTAACAGATATAATTTATTATAATTTATTAAGATGTTGGTTTTATTCTAAGAAAAATATTTTCAACCATTATTATAAATAAAAAAATTCTAAGTATGAAAATATAATTATAGGATTTTTGAAACATATTCAATGGATTTGCATAATCATCCTAAGGCCTTATGAAAAATAAACATTTGTAATGCACCTCACAAAATAAAGATGGCCTATATGAGTATTGTTTATTTAAAATATATATTTATAAATTTTCATGTGTGTAACTATCATGTATTACCTTAATGAAATCTTGTTGCGAAATTCAAATGCACATATTTTTGGGATGTCAAAATCACATTTGACCTACCTATTCACCTTGTTTCCAAACCCTTGCAAATTTTTATTTTCACACAATAATCGCACACTTATAAGATTTAAAGAAAGTTTATTTAAAAATATTTAATGATATGTGTCACAAATGCCAATGTCATGGGGTTCATTCATTTGAATGTTCATCAATTATTTACAATAAATTTATACTTAATTTTTAGTTTCAGTTCATTTTTAGTTAGTCTATAATTAAGTTTTAGTTCATTTTTAGTTGATTCTCAGTTAAGTATTAGTTCATTTTCAGTTCATTTCTAGTTAACTTTTAATTCATTTTCATTTAATTTATAGTTCAATTTTAGTTGAGTTTTAATTCATTTTCGATTGATCTTAATTCATTCATAATTCACACATGGGTGAACATGTGTCACATGTAGATTGGAAGCTTGTTCATAAATTTTCTTCAATTAAATGCTTAATGGTATAAATAAAAGTAAAATTTTCCATTACCTTTGGTTTGTTCAACACTAGTTTTGGGTATGTTTTCTTGTCATAACTTTGTTCTATTTCTTCTTTACAATAAAATTTTGTTGAATTATTATTTGCATTTGTCATCTTCTTGTTCTTGTTTTTCTTGTTTCATGGTCTAGATTTGAAACTAGGCCTACATTTGTTATCATTTTCTTAGAAAATCTTCTAGTTTTGGTTGTTTTCATGTTCGTGACAATATGTGTGTAAACAATTAAAATTTGCAACCCCTAGCAGGTGTCCATTATTAAATGAAAAAGAACACAATTATATGGATGTAACGCAAAACACATGCATTTATAAACAAATAACCTACAAGTATATTTTATCAAAATTAATAATAAGTTAAGATGGCCTTTTAAAAAACTAAATTTAAATGTGTCCTAAAATTTTATTTGTGTGTAATTTCGTCAAAGATTTAAGGTTTAGGTTTAAAACCTTATACTACTTTGAGTAGTACAATTTAAATAAATTAAATAAAGTAAATGAGTTAATAACTTTTACATAAATTAATTTGAACTTTTATTTTAATTTTTTGTGCACAAAACCTTTTATTGCACTTATCAACTTCAACTTAAATTTGCATTTTCCATTCAAACAACATGAAAATCATTTTTAATGGGTTTTCATTTTTTAATAATCATTGAAAATTATGTGTGGAATATGTTCATTAAATTTCACAATAATTCAACGATAGATTTTAAATATAAACATTTAAACCATAGGCGGTCAAAGTATACCTTGACCACTATTCACACTTGTAATTTAACACATTCATTGAAGTTTCAAAAATTAAACAAATATTTTTAACTTTTCCATCTGGACACACAAGAAGCTTTAATTCCAAATTAAATCAAATAAAGTGGGGACTTTTTTTCTCTTTAAACTTGATTATGTTCCCTTGTGCTTAACACCAAAACATTCAAATGTTAAAATTTCCTTGTTATCATTTTTATTTATGTCAAATTTGATGGATAGATGTGTAAAATTATTTGAGATCAATTCAATTTTGAAGAACATTTAAGGATATGTTTGGAAAAAACCAATATCTAAAGTTGTTGTTTTGAAACACAACAAACATTTTTGTTCAACATAATAATTACATAAATTTTCCTATGAACATTTTATATTTTATGTTCAAAAAAAATGTTTTTACAAGATTGTGCAAGGTTGTAGATCTGAAATTTATTTTATCCTTTGAACTACTATTTGTAAACTTAGACCAAATTATATGTTTTATTTAACATAATGTCAACATAATGATATTTTTAAAGAATGTCATTTTTTGTTGCACCCAATCACCTTTATGAGTCAACCTTATATGCCACCATGTTAGTTAATAATTGAGCTTAATGATAAAATACAAGGAAAAAACACCAAATGGGGTCTACCACTTATGAACACACTAATAATTTGCTTCAACTTCATCATTTTACATGTTTTTCCAAGCATGGACTAAAATTACGTCTTCATGTTGATATTCCATTAGTATAAGTTTGTTAATATGCTTGTAAAATATATTAGCCCAATGGAAATCCTATGTATGTTTAAGGGCTTTCATTTTCATCCCATTATTGTAAATGACTTTCATTGTTTTCTAATTTAAAATTATCGTGTTCACCATAAAGATAATGAATTTCACTTCTTATACTCATTGCAGCAAAAACAAGTATTTAGTTTTACTTAAAACAATGTTTGTGTTATCTCATCTTTTGATTTCATATGGCTCATTATTTAATACAAAATGTTATAAACATGAGTTCTAAAGGTCTTTAATTTTGATGCATTTCACATGGTCATGAAAAAACCAACAATGTTCCAAATTTTCTTATATGAATTTTGTTGTTTTGCATAACCTAATTTCACAATTGAATATATTTTTATATCAATATTCCCCCAAATGACATGCTTGATGTGTAACTTCACATAATAAATTTGATTTAATTATATGCTTTAAACAACTATTCCTAATTAGTCATTTTATTATGTATTCAAATGTTCAATTACATGTTTCAACCATCTATCAATGTTGGACCCCAACTAATGTTTTTTTAATGGGAAATTTTCATATATTTGATTTTAAAAACCATTTTTAGCCTCCTTGCTTTGAATTGGGGCCATCGATTTCATCACCATTCAACGACCTTTTTGAAAAAAAATCACATTTTTAATGAAAGGATGAAGATACTTGTCATTTTGTTTGACATGAAAGAGTTGTGATATGCTTGTTTTCAAAAGAGGCATGTCACAAGTTACATCATCTTGTCATAAGCTCCCATTTGTTTGTAAGCTTTTTGTAGAACATTTTTTTCTTTTTGTCACTCAAATTACAATTTATTTCAATAGGGTGTCACCTCTAGTTATCAAGTTATCAATGGTCTATAACTACCATTGTAACACATTACATGAGTTACAATAACAATCAGGAGTTTAAATAGAGTTGAAATGAACCTTCAATTTTTTGTTTATTTATTTTTGTTGTTGAATGTTGCATCAAATCATTGAAACATACCATATGCACGAAATGGTTTATCTTTTCAAATGTAATCATGTTTCAACAAGTCTAAATTTACATTCTAGATATTTTGCACATGATTCAATGACCATTGCAACAACACCCTTTATAATTTTGTATTACATTTTGGTTTACCATTCAAATTATGTGTCAATGGAAATAATTGAAATGTTCAATTTTAACATGGATGATGTGAACACCCATGTATTGAACCTAACATTTTAAATGATGAAAAATAATTCATGGGTTGCATTATGTAAATAAAAGTGGCTCAAAGTGAAATCTGAAAATGAATTATAAGCCTATTTTTTTTGGCAAGGGGAGGTGGGCATGAGAATAAACTTTTATAAATTTTGGACCAAGGCCCATATAATTAAACACCCATGTGAAGACTAGGTAAGTGATTTTTTTCCTTTCAATTTTCAATTGCTTCATTCTATTATACCCTTGGAATTTGTAAATTGTTTATGTGCATCTTGGGTGTTATACACATGTTGGGTATTTGATTACATTTGTTAATTGAATATTATTGTTTCAATAAGCTTTGGCTTTTCAAGCTCCATTGCCTTGTGTTACCATCACTAATTAATGATGTTCAAAAGCCATATACTTTTTTCAAAAACATGGGCAATTTATAAAGTTGTTAATGATTTTTTTCCAATTGTGAAGGTTGTGTTTTAAACTAAAGAAGGGGACATTGGCTTTTTGGGAACATTTTTTTGTTTATCATATTGACATGTCAAGAAATTTGAGAAAACCTTATATGTCAAAAAGTTCTTGATAATTTGGCTAAAGAGGAAAAATATATTTTAAAATTTTGAGATAGAACAATTGATTGCTTGCATGAAATACCAAATATTAGAAGCTTTTCAGCCTTTCATTTGTTTTTTGCATACATTTCACATGCAATAAATAAATAAATGTTAGCATTGATGTTGGATCCTAGGTTTAAAAACATGCACGTGACTTGTCAACATTTATGTGGGGTGTGAAAATGTTGCCAATCAAATTATTGAATATGATTAGAAGTTGTTTTTTTTTTGTTGGATGTGTACAAGTTGTTAATATTTGTAAGGGTTAAAGAATTTCAAAACTTTGGCTTTGTTGTGGATTGTTAGTTCCAAAGCTTTGACACAAATGCAAACAATTTCTTTGAAATTGTTGATAGAAAGTTCTATTCATTCCAAAGTAATCTTGTGAATGCAAAAAGTTGTAAATGTGCTTTAACATGGTGGTGTGTAGAAAAACTTAAGTTTCCCATTGTGGCTATACTAGTTTGACACATTTTGGGGAACATTTTGTTAGCCAGATTGAACGAAAAGAATATTTTCCAATGCACTAGAATCATAATTTCTTTGCATAGATGTTATGTTCAAATAGACAATTTAAACAAGTTGATATTTGTGAATTAAAATTGGTCCCTTGATTCGCGTGTTGGATGTGTGAAACCTTTTGATGTTGAATGTACACATGAAGTATAATTGGAGTTGACATATGAGTTGGAAGTTGGCGAGGAATTTTTAGAGTCACATGATCCACTTTAGTTTAGTTTAGAAGTTCACTAAAAATCATGAAATGAGATTTATGTTAGGGTTATTCAACAATGCCATTTTTCAAGGTTCTAGATTGTTTACTAGCTTTGTTTTTCATCAAACAATATGGGCATATTGCTAGAGTGAAGGAAAATAATGGATTGGTGATAATTTGGATTTTTTGGGTGTTGGTTTTTGTGTCATGCTTTTATACTTTGTTCTTTGTGTCTTTTGACCTTTTGGTCTTTCAAGTTTTCTTTTGTTGTTGTCATAATTTAGTTTTTGTCTTCCCATGAGACTTATTTTTGTAATGTGTCCATACAAAGGCAAGTGTGTAACTTCTTTTTTGATGCGATTTATCTAATTACTATTTGATTATATGGTTTTTCAATAATGTATTCTTGCACAATTTTGATTGTTTGTTGTCTTTGTCTTTCATATAATAATATGAACATATTGACAAAATGGGGAGGATCAATAGATTTTCTTAGTGTTGGTTATTATGTGATGCATTTATTCTTTGGTGTTTGTGTTACAATGTTTTTTGTTGTTGAAGTTTTCTCGTTTTTTGTTATCATAATTTAGTCTTGTCTTTTAATGAAGCTTGTCAAAGTTCTTTATTCTTTTTCTAATTGTGAAAGGTTGTTTCCAATATGTTTTGATGGGCTCTTATGTGATTTGATTGGAATTGTTCAAGTTATCAAATATCAACATGTTTGATTTATATTTTGGTAAGGCTTTTGATGGGGTTTATTATTTATTGAGTGTTTGTGTGAAGATGGAACAATGCATTGATGAACATGGAAGAGAGGAAAAACTGCCCATTGAAACAAATTTGACAAAACTTTTTCATTTTATTCATTAGGTTTAGAATTTAAAGTTTAAAAGAAAACAATGTTTCGATTTGTCCTTTCCCCCAATAGGATGAAACTTTTTGAATTTTGTTATTATCATGACATATAAAAAATGTTATGAGATGAGGGTCCACATTCCACATTTTGTGGAGTACATGGTTATTTGTTTGTTATAAGAAAGCGAAGGAAAATTTTCAATTTTATTTATTTTTGTTAATGCACCTATGCACTTTAAAAATAATTTGGATATATGTCAAACACTTAGATATTTTTTTGTCCTAAAAAAAAACATACAAGCTTTTCCTAATCAAATATTTTTCAAAGAATCAAATAATTGTAAAACATCGTTGCATTTTTTCCTCTGTATATTTTGATCCCTCATTCATTGAGTTGAAAAAATCATGTTCCTTAATGTGACAACAATAACTGCAAAACATCGTTGCATTTTTTCCATTGTATATTTTGATCGCTCATTCATTGAGTTGAAAAAATCATGTTCCTTAATCGTTGCAACAATAACTGCAAAACATCGTTGCATTTTTTCCTTTGTATATTTTGATTGCTCATTCATTGAGTTGAAAAAATCATGTTCCTTAATCGTTGCAACAATAACTCCAAAACATCGTTGCAATTTTTCCTTTGTATATTTTGATCCCTCATTCATTGAGTTGAAGAAATCATGTTCATTAACGTCGCAACCATAACTGCAAAACATCGTTGCATTTTTTCCTTTGCATATTTTGATCGCTCATTCATTGAGTTGAAGAAATCATGTTCATTAACGTCGCAACAATAACTGCAAAACATCGTTGCATTTTTTCCTTTGCATATTTTGATCGTTCATTCATTGAGTTGAAGAAATCATGTTCATTAATCGTCGCAACAATAACTACAAAACATCGTTGCATTTTTTCCTTTGCATATTTTGATCGCTCATTCATTGAGTTGAAAAAATCATGTTCATTAATTGTCGCAACAATAATTGCAAAACATCATTGCATTTTTTCCTTTGCATATTTTGATCACTCATTCATTGAGTTGAAGAAATCATGGCAACGAAATTGTTGCAACAATATCGTAGTTATCACACCTCATGTTGAGTGGGTTTTGAAAAAACCCAAATCCCAGCGATTTCTTGAAAGAATACAATTTTAAAAAATAACTGGACCTGGGCAATTCTTAAAAATTTATCTCTATAAAAACCCCCAGACCCGACTGGTATGTCAAAAAATCAAATACCCGCCTCACACTGGTACAAACACAGCAGCAGAAACCCTAATTGCAGAAGAGCCAGAAACCCTAATTCCAGAAGAGCCGGAAACCCTAATTCCAGAAGAGCTGGAAACCCTAATGGTCGGAGACGTGCGTTCGTGGGAGGAGAGAGACTCGCGAGAGAGGCGAGGAATGTGTGCGTGGCGTGTGTGTGTGCACATTGGATTTTGTTTGTGGAAGAATGACCTAGTAGTGTACCTCTGCATCATGATGGTGATGATGATGAGTGAGGCAAATTCGCCATCCTGAATTGCTCACATCGTTTACAATGGCTCCCAAGAAATCCAGGAATAAGGGGACGACGACGCCCCAACCGGATTCCAGCAAGGGAGGAGGAGCAAAATCCACCAGTAGCCGGGTGTCTCGAGGAAGAGCAGCAGCAGCAGGAGCACCGCAAGTGAAGATTTCTTCGGAGAATGAGGTGCGGTTGCGACGTCTTCTGCACAACACAAAAGGCGGAATCGTTTCTTCTTCTTCTTCTTCAGCTCCTGCTGCCGTTGCCGTTGAGGATCTCACTGAAACCCAGAAAAAGCAAGCTGGAAGACGTCTCCGGAGTTTATACGATACTCTTGTCGCAGAGGGGTTTTCTTCTTTGCAAATTGAGCAAGCTTTGGCAGCTCTTCCCCTGGTAACAGAAACAAAATTGCTCTCCCTCCTAAACCCTAACCCCTAAACCCCTTTCGAACCATCCAGTTCTATAAGCCCCTAAATCCTACCCAGTTTTATTCTTTTCAGAATAACACAATTTATTACCACCCACAAGAAGAATTTGTGGTTAAATACTCTCTGCAAATGCAATCATCAGGATTCTCAGATTGATTTTTCTACAATCTCTGAAAACTCTTGTGTGAGCATCAATCAGTTGAGAACATATAAGGCACTCAAATCCTGGTTCTTGCAGTCTTCTCCTTTGAGATCTCCAAAGATGCTGGCAGGAGCTTTAGGTATACTCGATGTATACACCAAACAAATTTCTGAACAAGTTTTTTTGTTTGGATGATTCTCCTCCATGTTTGAAGCTGGGGTCATCATCAATCACTAGGCATTTTTCGTGAGATATGTGTATGTGTCTTTGTGCAATGATGATGGATGTCAGGGAGTGGCGACATTGGAGGCTGCACTAGACTGGCTATGCCTAAATCTGCCTCCCAGTCAACTCCCTTCAAAGTTTTCAAGTGGCTTTCAGACAGAATCAGTTGAAGGTATCATCATGACTCCCATCTTGTGTATGTAGTAGTACCATGGAATGGACAAGCCCCTGCCCATTATGTTGGGTAAGGCGCCAGGTGAGCCCATTAGGGCGAGCTAGGTGATGCACCCAACATCATGGCCAAGGGTGAGGCCATTCTATGACATTAAGATCTGGGGTGGCAGATTCAACTGTTTTTTGACAACTTCATGTTCAACAAACACAGTTTGGTCACTGTTATGAGTGTATGATCATCACTGGAAGATTATGTCATTTAATGTGGTCAAGAAAATGATGTAATCTGCCACCCTGGACCTTATGTTAGTCAGGAGGAGCAGTGAGTGATGTAGTGTGTGTATGTTGCAAAGGTTTGAGCGAGAAAAGTTTGTTGTCAATTCGATAACCTCTAGATGCTTCCTTAAGGTTTGCACTGCACTTCTGAAATGCTAGTTGCTTTCTGATGTGTGGTTTGGCGTGATTTTGTAGGGGGTTCAGCACAATTGATAACAGCAGCTCGTGCTGATTGGAAACCTGTAGAGAAGGTTTCAGAGGATGACGAACCAGATGCAATTCTGTTGGAAAGTTGGGTGCCTGCAAAATTGAAGCAGGTGGAACAAGTGGATACACAAGCAGAGCAGGCGGACTGGATTCGCAGATACATGGCTCAACAAGATGAGGTTTTTGTTCACTCCTGTTTGTTTCTTGAGTTATAGATCCTATACTTTTGGGCTTTGTAGTGACATCTCTGGAGCACTTTCCCTTTCCATTTTGACCTCTTTCTCATAATTGCTGTATTTCATTTCACCAGGACAGTACAAAAATTGCTCATTGGTCAACAACACCCTATTTAGTGTTTACAAGTATTTTTGACAGAATATAACTGAGGCATACCTGTCTGTGATATAGTCGAATGTGAAGACATTTGTATTCTGTTCTTTCTTGATTCTACAATTTCTATTAGCATCATCAAGATAAGTTACAAAATGTAGAAAGTATTTGTGAACATTCTGCCAAAACTACAGGAGGATGATATCAACAGTGGTGAAGGTGAAAATGGGGACGACTCTGATTGGGAGGTGAGATTCTCTCCTCTTGCTTCAAGCACAGTTTCTTTGGGCTGATGTCTCACAGTCAAGTAAGTAATTTCTGCTTTAATGTGATTTCTAGCAATCTCTTCCTCTGCTATCCAGGATATCTGTTTAAGGGCAGTACTACACTTTTTGGTCTTGAGTTTAGGATGTGCAAGGTCTAAGGTTTATTGGTTCCTCCGTTCAGATGTTTGACAATTTACCAAATCTCATCTTGTACTTGTGCTTGCAGGTGTGGGCAGATCCAAGTGAACAGGAGCGCCGTAAGCAAAAACGCGCCGTAAGGTTTTCTTCCTTGTCCACATTCATATAGGTAGTCTGCATTTTGATATACAACTTGAATTGAGACTTTCACAATGCTCTACTGTGGACTTTGATTCAGATTTTTCTTTTTTTGCACCTGATTTGATCTCTAGCCAAGAGTCAAGTTTGAGGGCTCTTACTATCCACTGTACAGACTGTGGACTCAGCAACACGGGCACAGTCAGTGATTGGAGAGTTTCATGCTGCCAAGAAAGCAGCAGCAGATGCAAAGGAAAAAGGTGACAAGCAGAAGCAGGCATCTGCAGGCCGCCTGATTCGTGAACTGAAAGAGGAACTTGCCTCCTTAGGTCTTCATTTCTTTCACATCTCTTGGTTGAAATATTTCTCCATCTCTTGGTTTAAATGTTTCTCTAAAACACAAATCCACCTAGAGGCCAAAGTTTGTTAGATGTAGGATCTGCCTCAATTTTATCCATACAGGCACTTGGTAGCTGTTGAGACAAGTTTTTTTGGTGTCATTGTACAGATCTTGCCACATTTCAGAGTTCAGTTCTTCCAGTGTCAAAACTGAACTTTGGAGGTTTGGGTTACAGGTTTATCAGAGCATGAGTATATAATGACTATGCCACAACACCAAGAGAAAAAGAGCAATGAAGATGACAAGAGACAGGATGATCAAAATACACCTCTTGACTGGGATGATGATGGGAATGTGAGTAGTATTGGAGAGAAACGTGAAGAAGAGATGTCCAGAGGTGTTAATGAGCACCCAATGAACAACTCTCAAGACATGGGTGGGGATCAAGAAGTTTTGGGCAGTTCAAAAAGTGTGGAAAGTGTGCCTGTGATAAAGGATGATGAAGAAGAAGAAGAAGAGGGAATGCTGGACATGTTCAATGAGGAGATGGAGACTGATCCAAACCTACCTGACAGTGTAGTTCAAATGCAAAAGTGGGAGAAAGTTACGGCTTTAGGAGGATATGGGGAGACATCAGGTTCCAGAAAAGCACCTGTGAAGAAAAAAGGCAGCAAATCTTTACCTCAGGTATTCAAATGATATGCTTCCACATGCTTCCACAGGTACATATTTTAGAAAGTCAAATGTTGGAAGCATCTGTCTGAAAGTGTGAGAGAGAATTCTGAATGGAGAAAGATGCACAGCTTGGAACTTCAGATAAGTTCTGGACAATTTCCTTGGGTGCTGAATCATTTTGTGTATTTCTGTATGTTGAGTCCAAAGTGTGGCCTAGCTTGGGATAGACCCATAACTATATTTTTTAGCATGAGGAATCTTGGTGCAGGAAGAGTTACAGCGGCAGCCAAAGGCAGTGCTGCAACAACACTGTCAGAAGAATGGGTGGCCCTCACCAAAGTACGAGAGATTTACAGGCCCGAGTTCTCAATACTACTATTCAGTCACAGTAGTGCAGCCCTCCATGGGGCGGGGAAAAAGCAAAAAACTTGGAGGACCCGTAACTTGCAAATTGCCCAACAAGGAAGATGGTTTTGCTTCCATTGCTGTAAGCTCAATTTTGCCCCTTTGTGTATTCTTGATCATAGTCTATTGGGTTTAGGGTTCAGATTGAGGATCTCTCAAGATAGTGAACTGTCAATCCTCATTTGTGCCCAAATTTTGCCAATTGGTACAAATGGGTCTTGGTTTCCCCACAATGCATTTGATGCACATTGTCTGGAAAGGCTAAACGTGGATTACTGGAGCCACAGATCACATTCATGCAAAGTTCAAACTCCAGCAAGTCGTATAGTTCTCACATGACTCTGCATGTTCAAATGCAGTACTCGTTAATCAATCTCTTTTGTAAGATGTTGCAGGAGGCCCAAAATGCAGTTGCAGCACGTGCCTTATTTTGGTTGTTCCCAGAACTTCCATTGTATCGTATTCTTCCAGAACCATATCGGACAATGTGTTTTCAATGGCATGCTGAAGGTTGGTTGCCGTGGAACTTCCATTATATTGTTGATTTTCTCTTTGTCTGAAATACAGTGAGCTATGAGCACAACAGGATTTTGATGTTCATTCAATTGCAGGAAGTGAATGTCATCCTCTTTTGTGGAAATAAATGTTTTTACAGCAAATTCATGTCAACCCGGATGTGTCTTTTGGTTTGTCTTTTGATGCTTAGCATTTTCTGGTGCATGTGACATGCTCTTTTGCAAAGGTCAAGAATCAAAGAAGCAAGAAGTAGAAGAGGAGGTGAACAGAAGGAGTGCATTTGTGGATTCTTTGGTGAATCCTGGCGAATCACTGAATCCAGCTCCACCAACAGCAAACAAAGTGGAACGAGCTTTTCCAACAAAAAATCATGAAACAAAACAAGAAAGTTCAGGGTTTGAGAAACAGAAAGATGACAGTACGGATGATCTTAAACTCACTTTTCTTTGTTGGGGGTCCTTGTTGAATGATGACAGTGAGACTAGTTGTCTTTTGCCAATTGCTTTTTGAACTCTCATTGTTTGTGGGCAACCGTGGAAGAACATTTCTGAAGAGTTTCCTATAATGCACATTGTACATCAAAACTGAGCAGTGTGGGGCCTGGGAAGGTGAATTCTCCATTGATAAATTTGGATGCAAAATCTTGTTACTTTCAGGACATATTTCTCGAATGGAAGCAGAAAGCCGTCACCTTCGTCACATTTGGGAGGCGAAGCTCCAAACATATGATTATCAGGTCTCCCTGAAAAAACTGTCATTCAGAAATTGCAAATAAAACATTCAACTGTCAACAGTACCTGGTGTGTCCTTTTTTAGTTTTCTAGATAGTTTTGCAGTAACTGAATGTGTGTTACCGGTTCTTTTGTGAACATCCAGTGTTGGAAGGTGAGTGTTCGAATGGGAATCTCTGAGTGTCACCATTTTAGGTGTGGCGTCCATGTACTGTTTGTCCGGGTTTTGCAAAATAAGATCTGCACCCCTCAAGGGTGTCACTGTTTTGCTTGCTGAGGATGGGCAGGCAATGCTGAAATCTCGAGCTGCTCTTCCTATGGCGGCAGTAAAAGATCAACTACTTTCAAAGATAAAAGAAAATGAGGTGGTGGTGGTGGGTGGTGAAACTGGGTGTGGTAAAACTACACAGGTATGTATACACATTCTTGTATGATATACTTCTATTGTGTTCATAAGGTTCCAATGCCTGTGCTTGGATTCTCTAGCTCATGGCTACCTCACAACATTAGTATACCCTTTCAAACTATGGTCCTTTTTTACTCCTCACATGTCCTGTTGTGCCATGATCCTCCAGTCACCTGTTCAGGAGTTTAGGGTTAACAGTTTAGGGACCTGGGTCCTGCAATGCTGATGATGGGTGGAAGCTGAGTGTGCTGTAGGTGCCACAATACCTACTAGATGAAATGATTGCTGAAGGACGGGGTGGATTTTGCAACATTGTGTGCACACAACCTCGACGGATTGCTGTATTTTCTTCAGCACCTTCCTGTTTGGTTTCATTCAGCAATCTACCTGACAGTATAATGCTTGCAAATCATGCTTTTTGTGGTCTTCTTTTTCCTAGTTGGCTGCTGATTGGTTTGCCAATGTGAAATGTTGTATTGGAGCTTGGATTAGGCAATATCTGTGGCAGAGAGAGTGGCAGTAGAACGTTGTGAACCACCCCCTGGCAGTACCAGTAGCTCACTAGTAGGCTACCAAGTGCGCCTTGATGCTGCCTGGTAAGTTTTGGTTGATCCCAATTCTTTGTGCAATTTCTCATTCTCTTTGCTTACAGTTGGGTTAAGGAGCTGTATTCTGAGAGTCAGTTTTTGCCTTTGGTTGTTTCATATGCTTTTGATTTATGCTTCCCAGGAACCAGAGCACAAAACTTCTATTCTGCACAACTGGCATTTTGCTCCGAAGGCTTGCAGTATGTTGAACAAATCCGCATGTTTTGTGCTTTTTACTGACTGTTTCCATTTTTGCAATTATTGATTATGTAAGTATTACATTTGTTGCTCATGATCCTACAAAGATAGTAAGGATCTAGATAATGGATTGGAGTGTGCATTGCACTACTTTGTGTCGGTTTGTGTACTTGTAATTTTTTGTATTAGAATTCGCTGATGTCTTGCTTGTTGCTTCTTCGGCTTTGACCCAAAGTCAACTGTTTCCAACGTGGGTTTTTCCAGAAAGGTTCTTCAAGATCAGCGTCAGATTCCATAACTTGAGGAGCATCTTTATTGCTTCACAATATTTACCACAAATGCATTCCTAGTGCTCTTTTGTCTTACTATTGTGATGGGTGGGACAGGGTGATCGAGACCTGAGTGAAATTTCACACATCATTGTGGATGAGGTGCATGAGCGCACAGTCCTGGTAATTCCCTCATTTGCACTCCGCCTGTTCCATTTGGGTGTATTCTTGTTCTCATTTTTTGTTCAGACCTTGACTCCCTTTGTTGCATAGTAACTAAAATCAGTTGGCCACTTTAACAAGTGTTATGTAGTCACAAGTTTGCCCTCTTTGGAATTTGTATTTGCTAAGTATACATACTTATTTATCCTTGATTGCAGGGTGACTTTCTATTGGTTATATTGAAAGACTTGCTTGAGAGAAGGCGAGCAAATGGGTCATCTCCTCTGAAGCTCATTCTAATGTAAGTTGCATGTTTTCCTTGGAAGGGTTTCATATGCCTATATTGGTTGTTTTCTGTATTAGCACAAGATATCCACTTACTGTCGCTGCATGTTCCTGGGCTATTCAGTAAATTTTTCTCTTGCTAGTTGAACAATGCCTGCAATGTCTGGTGCATTATTGCACTCTGTCAAGAAGCAAATGGAAGAAAACTTGAAACGTCTCCAGTGCGTTATTGCACTCTGTTGAGAAGCAAAGGGAGGGACACTGGTAATGTGGGTTTGTTTATTTCTTTGTTTGTTTGTTGAAACAGGTCTGCAACTCTAGACTCAAATCTATTTTCGAGCTACTTTGGGAACTGTCCAGTGATATCTGCAAAGGGGCGGACATTCCCTGTTACAACGTTTTTCTTAGAGAACATTTATGAACAGTTGGACTACCGCCTTGCATCTGACTCTCCTGCTGCCTTTTTCAACAGTTCCAAAGGACATTCAAGGAAGGTATGTTCCTCCTTTCAAATTGTGTCTAATGTGTCTGGTTATTCTGTCTTCACATCACACCAACCTACAGAAAACTTGAAATTTTATCTTTGAATATATGAGGGTTTTTTCATTCCAAAGTGGGTAAGTTTATATTGACATGCGGAATAGAGACGGGTTTGCTGCCCTTTCAATCAAAGTTTCAATTTAGTTACCTCTTTGAATTGGAAAATAATGAGAAGTGTTCCATGGTTGTGGGTTGGTAGCTGGCTCGGAATGTGGTGGACAGCAATAGGGGCAGACAGGACTTGGTCAATTCTGGCTGGGGTGATGAGACCAAGCTCCAGGAGGAGCTCCGGAATCCACTCTTTGACATAGACCTCTACCACAGCTTCAGTGAAAAAACACGCATCAATCTTGTGGGTGTTGTTCCTGGCAAAGTGGTTAAAAGAGCTTGCTAGCATTTCGAGAAAAATGTTTTTTTTTCTCAATTATTTTCTTGAGGGCCTATCATCTTGCATTGACATCTTGAGTTATTCTGTTTCATGGGGTCTGTTTCTTTGTGTGTTTTAACACTCTTGATTTCTGCTACCATTTCTATAAGCTTTTGTTCAAGTTTTATGTCCCCTTTCCGTTTCACATGTTTTAACATCTCTTCAATTCCTCGTGTGGCTCTTCTTTGTGTGTTATCAATTCAGATACCCCAAACTTCATCTTCTCTGAAAAAAGACTAATGGGTTCTGGTTGCAGGAACGAGTGAACGAGGATGTGATAGACTATGAGCTCCTAGAGGATTTGATAATCCACATTGATGAAGACTATGAAGCAGGGGCTGTTCTTGTGTTCTTACCTGTAAGTCTTTGAGAGCCTTCTATGTATGTCACAAGCAAGGTTAATAGTGACTGCATGGTTTATTGCATCCAGTTGCAGACAACTACTTTTAATGTGGGATATCAAATGAGAAATGGTTTTGTCTTGGATAGGGTGTCAGAGTACTTCCAGTCAGGTGATTCTAAGAGCTGTCTAGTTTTGAGGCGGATCAGGTGTACTGTGTGCATGTACAAGTGATCAGTGGTATACAGCAGTGCTCATTCTATGTGTGTTGTGTGCTTGTTATTCTGTGGGTTGGGGAATGGAGCAGGGCATGGCAGAGATACAGTTGATGAAGGACAGACTGTCTGCCTCAAGAAGGTTCAGTGGGTCAGCATCAGAATGGCTTCTCCCTCTCCACTCTTCTGTGGCCTCCTCAGACCAGCGCCGTGTTTTTCAGAGACCTCCTAGTGGCAATCGCAAGGTGGGTGTCACCTTAAACTCTTGGACTGATGGATTTAAACAGATTTTTTTGAAACAGATTGAAACTAAGGTTCTGTGAGCAAGAGTGGGTTTAGACCTGGTCTTGGCCTTCTATGGAGGTGACAGAGAAGGAAGTTGATAAATTTCAACTGTATATTTAGCACTGCCCATTTCTTTTCAGACAGAAAAATTGTGCTATTGGTGTTCTTTTGAATGCTAGCATGCAATAAGGATGTTGTCCTGCATGCTGAACCATATATTCTAATGTGGGTTTTGGCTATCTCTGGAAAACTTGTGCAGATCGTGTTGGCTACAAATATTGCAGAAACTAGCATCACTATTGATGATGTTGTCCATGTCATTGATTGTGGGAAGCATAAGGAGAATCGGTTTGATCCTCGCCGGGTACCATCCTTGGTCCCTTTTTCCCCCCTTGTATGGAGGGTTGTTTGGGGCATGCATTTTGTTGATGTTTCCATCGTGTGCATGGATGTGTTGCCTGGGATTATCTTTTGTCTGCGATGTTTTGATGCAGGGGATGTCGAGCATGGTTGAGGCATGGATATCACAAGCAAATGCAAGGCAGCGGGGAGGACGGGCTGGACGTGTGCGCCCTGGAAACTGCTTCTGTCTCTATACACGGCATAGGCTTGAAACTTTGATGCGGCCATTTCAAGTAAAATCTTATCTATCTTCCTGTCTGTTGAACCTCAGATCAATATGTGGAAGTCCTTTGCAACTCTAGCATTGATTCTGCTGTTGATGTGCCTTCTTCATTTTGATGGGTTTGACTAATATGTGGAGGGATATTTTGCAGTTGCCAGAGATGTTGCGTGTTCCATTGGTAGAGTTATGTCTGCAAATCAAGATTTTACGTCTTGGCAGTGTTGTCTCCTTTCTTGAAAGAGTGAGCAAAAACTAAATTCAGTTTTTACCTCAGCTCCAGTTGCTGTTTCGAAATAGTTGCCTCCTGTTTGATCAGATCCATTAGTATTATGAGAAGCATTGACACATATCAACGCTGTAAAAACTCATAAAAACCACTGAAAATCTGAAACTAATGTGGCAGGCATTGGAACCTCCAAAAGTGGAGGCGGTGAAGAATGCAATGGCAACTCTCCATGAGGTAAGGGATTTAAATGTCAATGGACATGATGACATGCATGATCGGATATGGAAATCTGGATTCCTGGGTATTAAGATCTTGCAGGAAACAAATATGATATAGATGAGAATTAAAAGCTTGGAAATGCATTTGACAAGAGCTATGATTTGTCACCTGATGTTTTCCTAGAACACAAGTGAAATTGGAAAATACAAGAAACTAAAGATGCCTGAACATATTTCTTTTCACACTTGGAAGTGCCACTGGAGTAACAAGGTGGAAATGGGTGCTGTGTAATGAAGGTGGGAGCGGTGGATGAGGAGGAGGAGATAACACCCTTGGGCTACCATTTGGCTGCACTGCCTGTTGATGTGCACATAGCTAAGGTTGATATAGTGCATTGCAAACAGCGCAATGCGTGCAGGCCACTTTACCTGAATTGCATCACATTGTGGGTGTTTTCCAATTAGGTTCAGGTCTAAGAATGCAAGATTGTGGGTCTAATCTATTCAAGAGTCTTTGGCATTTGTTAGTTTCCAAGTTGGATAGTGGGTGTAACTGAGTTCACTTAGACTCAGTACTAACAGTCATAACAGTGGCTTGAAGAAACAAGCGAAGAGCTTTGTCCTACATAGTAGTTAACGATGGTTATCAAGTTTGAGATATGGTCAGTTACAAAATAGTGTGTGAAGATATGGATTCACTGACCAAGTTTTTTCCATGCTAAAAATGGTAGCAGATGATGATATATGGAGCGGTTTTTGGGTGCATAAGTCCAGTGCTTACAGTGGCAGCTTGCCTTAGCCATAAATCCCCATTTTTTGCTCCTGAAGACCAGGTACTCAGCTGAACTTTTTTCATTTCTATTGTGAGTCTCAAAAGATGTGACTATGTTGAGAAAACAGGTGAACACATTTCTTCAGAGAGAGGGAGAGAGCAAGAATGTTAATGTTTCTAGAAGTTTGCAAACTGTCTAAACCAAAATTTCCAGCCTTGGATTGGCTGATAGTGCTCACATTGAAGGTGACAGTAACCAAGACTTGAATGGATGTGAGAAATGTGATATCTTCTGGAGCAGATTGTGGTACTTGTTAGAAAAATCTCATCCAGTAACAAAAGGAATGAGCCTCCTATGTTTGGCAGAAAGATACAGCACAAAGGGCAAAGCAAGCATTGGTGTCGGAAATGACAAAAGGAGGTGCTAACATAGCAACAGCACAGCAGTCAGACCACTTGGCTATGGCTGCTGCCTACACTACATGGATCACTCTAGCTACTCAAGTATTGACTCCATTCCATTTTCTCATTTGTGATTGTTCTTGTGCTGTAGTCAAGTCTTGGAAAAATGGTTTCCAGGAACTCTTTTGAGATAGTAAAATAATTCAATATCAACATGTTAACGCAACATGGTTGTTTTATTCATGCAGAAAGGCACAAAAGCTGCGCAACAGTTCTGTCAGACAAATTTCCTCAGTATACCCACTTTGAAAATGTTGAGGTGAGTAACCCAGTAACAAATGTGACCCTTTTCCAAATTCTGCCTCCAAATGCCATTCCTTGTTCTTGTTAGTTCCTCATGTAGATCCACTTATTTGAAAAATGAATGAGATCAAGAGGAGCTTAGTGCATCCAGATCAGGTGTTTTGACCTCTCAAAACTAGAGGTTCACAAATTGTAATTTATGGAATTTGTGCAAAGTTTTAGTAAGGTCCAGGCAAACCCAAATTATCAATCCTTCTGAATAGGGATCTGCCTTCCTCAAAACAAGATTGTGAGGCAATGTGTAAGGTCTGCCAATGACATTATGCAATCTTTCACTGTGATGGATGATCTTGTTCTTGGTAGTGTTGGGCACTTGTATACATACTGACTTGATTGGGTACATGACAGAGACATGCGATCACAATTTGCTACTCTTCTTTCTGATATTGGCTTTCTCAACTTCCCCAAGGTTGTTGTGACATAAGACATTTTCCTCTTTTTATCTCTTTTTCACAAATAGAATAACTGATCCCTGTGTATCTCACATGGTGAGCTCAGTCTACAGGATAGTTGGTACTGTGTTATAGTGCAGGTTCAGTACACAGCAGCAACTAGGCTGAAAAACTGAAGTTGACCAATTATTTTATTCATAATTTATCTACAATTGGGTTTAAAGCACAGGATAGCAAGGGACGACAACAGGACAAAATTGAGGGGTGGATGGATGACCTCCAACAGCCTTGCAACATCAATTCTTTGCATGCACCCATTGTGAAGGCAAGTGCAAAATCATGTCCCCTGATAATTCGTTTATTTCACCTTTTCTCTTAAATCCTTTTTGTGATTGGAAGTGCTGAGAATAGCCTGAACAGCAATGGTTCAAATGGGCTCCTTTATAATGGTTTGCCCAAGTTTTTGGGAAGATTATTATATGCTTATCTACACCCACTGTTGGGAGCTGATGAACTCAGTGGGTAGTCATGGCAGCTCATCACTGCCGTTCGTGATGAAGGTGACGGTCTGTCACTTTGTGAGCGACTCTCATGAGGTTATGACTGCACTCATTGTCGTGTTACCTTTAATTGTTGTTGTGGAGATTTCTCTGCAACTTCATGGATCTTCAAATGGGCTCCTTTGGATATTGTTTCCATAGTCATTAGTTTGTAGGTTATGTACTCTGTGCCCCTGAGCAATTGCTCTAAGAAAGCCAGTTTGGTAGAGATCAAACCCATGTACTGGTGAAAAGTGAGGTTAAAGTCTGTTGTGTTGTTGGTCATACATATGTGGTGTCACATTGATGGTGTGATAATTCAGGCAGTGATAGGAGCAGGGCTTTATCCGAATGTGGGTGCTATGGAGGAGGAAAGTGTGCGAGCTGGACATGCAAGTGCATTAGGCCGTCGTGCAGGCCTTGCTTCAGGGCAACGTCCACACTGGTCAGATGGACGGCGTGAAGTGTTCATCCATCCATCATCTGTGAACCATCTGGTCACTGAATTCCGCCACCCTTTCCTGGTCTTTCATGAAAAGGTATACCTCCCATAACAGAGCTCTATTTTCTCTATTATTTCTTGTACCTTCAGATTTTTCTTTCATGTGACCAATTTACTGAATCATTCTCGGCTTACGTTGGCTCTTCAGGCACGATCAGGCAAGATCAGTGCTTCAGAAATAATCTTGCCTGATCCTTCTTGGTGATCTTGAATCAGAAATGACAGTTCCTGATTGTGGAGAGATGCATGTTCTTATAGCGTCTCCATTAGTGTTAGTCATAGTTGAAGTTCTTAGGATGGAGCTACTATATTGAGCTGCGAAGATTTGTGGTGAAGTTGAGGTGACACATTGGGGTGTGCATACAACAATCATAAAGTAACAAAATGGGCACTTCTGAAAGTCCTGGAATGCTTGAAAGGAGCCACCAAAATCATCTAACTGACATGGGATTAATTTTTCAGGTGGAGACAAGCAAAGTGTATCTTCGTGATACCACTGTCATTTCTCCATATGCTCTACTTCTTTTTGGTGGGGCTATAAATGTCCAACATCAGGTCTTTTTCTTGGTCTCAAACTTCAATTCCTTACTGTATTCTAACTCTGTTTCACCTACTAGTACACTTCCACAAAACATTTTACAAAATCCAAAGAATATGTACAGTTGTCACAGGCTTGTATATCATTTGCTATCGAATGCAAGATTGTCTCTGAAGCAAGTTTGTTGCAGAAAGTTCAATGTCCTATATGTGCATTTCCTGAGAATACTGTATTTTTAAACAGCTCTTGAACTGAAGGAGTTGGGTGACTGTCCAGCAGCCATTTACTGAATTGAAAGCTTCAAAATGCTCAGAATTCAGAGATTCTTTGAAAGTGGATTCAGAGATGGAAATCATGTGACAAACAATAGCCACTTATAGCTGAATGAAGAGAGAATGGCTATTTTTCCACATTTCTGACTGGAGTTTGGTGGGTGCTGAGGGGTGGCGGCAATAGAGTGGACGAGTAATTGTAGATGGATGGCTGGAGATGAATGCACCAGCTCAGACTGCAGTCCTCTTCAAGGAGCTTCGTATCGCTTTGGACTCTGTATTACAGGAGAGAATTGTAGTGCCCCAGGTAAGATCTGCAATTTTCAAATTATCATTGTAACAAGTCTCTGCCAGATCCCTGATGTCTTATGCAAAAATTGTGGTCCCTGAGCAGCAGGTTTGCTAGGATATGGGCAATACATCAAAATATGTTTTTGTATCCCATAAGCAGGAAAAGTGTATTATTGAGGGATCATGAAAGTTGATTGCCTGAGAGTTCTTCTGAGATGATTTCTTTGTGAAATGGGTTGTGGTGAACTGCTGCTCTGAAGACCTTTGCAACTTAGAGATAGCAGTGTTTTTAGAAATAATAAATGATATTATTAATATGTAAATGAGAGTATTATTATGTAAAAATGTCAAATCAGGCGTCGGGATTCTGGGGCTTTTTGCCATGTTTGTGGATTCTGAAGTGTTTCTTGACACCAAAAGAGACCATTGTTTTCATGCAGGGATGCATGTCTGAGGTAGCGAAGGAGCTTATTCCATCCATCACACACTTACTGATAGACGAAGATAAACCTCATTTTTAAGGCAAGTTCTTGTGAGAGTTTGGCCCCACATATAGACAAAGATAAACCTTGTTCTATAAGGAAAGTTCTTGTGAGAGTTGTTGTCTGTGTATGAGTGACTGTAATGCAAAAGGAATGAATATTTGGGGGACCAAAAATGGTACACACCAAATCCATTTCCATTTCTGATTTCTCTCAGTTCCAACAATGGGTTCCACCTAGAATTAGGCTCATTCTTCTGACCTATGAAGGTGTAATATTGGTGACCTATCCTGAAACTCTTCTACTTCCAACTCACGGTACCTAGGTCGCTACCTATGTAAAGTGGGTAAGTAGGTAAGGTGCTTGGTGTCTAATAGACACGAAGATGCCAATGTTGGGCGGTTCCCTCGTTTTCAAATAAAGAACTGAGGTAAGGGTCAGGCATATGGGCTTGTAACTGGCAATTTTTTAAGAATCAGAGAACTGGTTCTGATCCTTGATTGGTCACATGGCATGTGTGTGTGCACTTGTAGTTTCATTTGAATGTATTGGGTGTAGATACAAGACAAACCATTGAAAAGATTTGGCTTAGAGGAGTATGTTTTTCATGGCAATGCATGGCATAATAGCATCATCTAGTAGATGGCTAGCATGCGGTTGTACGACTAACCCTATTACTTTGGAAGTAGCTTCACCTTGATATCCCAACTATTATGTTCAATGAGGATTATAATGAGTTTAGTGCTTTGAAATGCAAAAAGGTGTGAGTTCATTCATGAATATAGTAGTCTTTTTATTGTCGTAATATGTTAAAGTGATACATTTAATGAATTTGAATGCACGGACTTTAATCATTGGTTGTTTTATGCTTTAATTTTTCATTTTAAAGCCAATTCATTATCATTAATTACACAATGAATTGGCTTTTTTAATGATAATGTTTTTCCTCAACAACATTTTTGTAATTGTTTCATAGAATGTTGTAAGCTCATCATCAATGTTAGTTGAACTTTGAACAAAATTAGTAAGGTATAAATATTGGGAGAGAAAGTTAACAATTTCATCATACAATTGATAGTGCATATTTCATTCAATCGACTTTTATTCAACTTTCTAGAGTTGTGTTAAATTCAAAAAATAATAATAATAATATTGTCCATTGTTCATGTGTATAATCTTATTGTGAAGAATGAAATAGTCAATGGATTATTTTACTATTAATAAGATGAAGAATTTTTTTTAAAAAAATAATTCACACAAAATTTTTAAATCAGAAATGAAGTAAATGTTGGAACGAATGTATGCAAAAGTTTAGTATTTTTATATGTGATTAAAAATATTTGTGAATTATTAAATAACGATCGAAATCTTGTGAAAGAAATAAAATACAATAAAACAATTATATGAAATTTGATTCAAAAAATCAACAATGAACCATTAAGAGCAAAATCCATTTTTGGGTTACAATGTGTTTTAATTTTAATTTAAAAACTCAGATTTAAAAAATTTTGGTCGAATTTTTTATGTTTGGATTAATTAATAATATTGCAAAGTAATTTGATTAATTTTTGACTGTCTATTTTATCAATTTTCTCTAATCGATAACTATAAACACACAAGGTAATTTTATGAAACTTTGATGATTACATTTAATTGAAAGATATTTTGTAATGATAAACAATAATTACTACAAAAGTAATCCATTTCATCTTATATTTCAAATTTAATATATTTTGAACAAGATCCTCTATTCACATTGAAAATGTTTTATTGGCAACTTTTCAATTTGTTAGTGGTGTGACTTTTTAAATTTTGATACATAAGATCAATTCACATGTATCGTGTATTCATTAACTTTTGAAAAAAACTTTGTTGAGAGCTACGGATAAAAAATGATGTTTTATGAAAATGTTTTCAAATGACAAGTTTGCACTTTTTAAAAAAAGACATGAAGAAGTACTAAGTTCACCCAATTGTTCAATAGCTTGGACCAACGATGTTGATTTAAGATTAGAATGTTGTATCATTGGACAATATCATGTGGATTTAATCTTATCGATTCTATGAATTTTTAATTCAATTTTCATCGATGTTTATAATTAAAAGATTTGAAAAGCTTATAGACCTTCTACCACTAAAAACTTTTTGGCACTAAAACGTCACTAAGTACACTAAGTGGTGACTAGTGGTGCGCCATATTGATCCTTTGCCGAAGCTAGTTAACTATAGTGATGCATGATCACTAAGCTCACAATAGTTAGTTAACTATAGTGGTGCATATATGCGCCAACACATTATAGGTAGTTAATTGCATGCAGGATTGGGACTTTGCATACCTAATACACATATATCAGTTCATCCATGTCCCTCACAGTACCACACTCACAGACGCATCATGAATCCTCCTTGGTCCTCGAGATTCCTGTGAGAAGCATTGTTTTTTACTGCACTTACATTCTTTAAGTATGAAGAATGTGCGTGACGAACTCCGTCACGCACTCCATCACGGTGTTGTCAATTTAAAAAGCTCGTTTTTTGTTGGGTTGATTATTATTGGTAGATTGAACAATACAATAATATTATTGATTTCTTTGACTATTAAAATATCGAAGATATTCATATCAATCGGTACTTTTCTTCATATTCGATCTAATATGAGCATGCAATTAATTATTGATTAATTTATATATATTAGTGAATCAATAGGATATTCATCCAACTCCTGTTATGATTGTCGAAGATATTGATCAAACGGTATTGCTTTTCATATTTGATCTAATACTATGAGCAGACAATCAATTATTGATTATTTTATTTTTATTGAATCAATAGGATATTCATCCAACTACTGTTATGATTTGAAAAGATTGGGGGGGAGAGCTTGAGCTCTTGCAAAACACACACACACCCCTAAAGGCAACAAGTCCGCAAAAAAAAATAGTGGCGAAAATCCATCGTGTGCGCGTCAATCGATGTGAATGTAGAATGATCATTAAGTGCGCTAGTCGATGCAAAATGGTCACTAATGCACATCATGAGTGTCAACTCTAGTTGAACTTGACATCTCAACATGATTGTCGAAGATATTGATCGTCCCTTGCTAGACCACCATCACCCACTGAGATCCATGTCCCTTGCGAGACCATCATCACCCGCTGAGCCCGTCCTTGCTCATTTCGCAAAGTTGGTGTTGGACTGCACATCATGGCTTGGTCCGAAGATGATGTCATCGAATCTGGAAGCATCACTGTTGAAGGTGAAGTGGCACCACCCGCACCTGTCGAGATCGATGACGAAGAGGCGCAACTTGAGGTTGACGATGCTGAGCATGGAGACATCGAGGCGGTTTGGATCAAAAACTTCATCAACACTGGCATTTTCCAACTATCATCAAGGGCGCCGCGTTTAAGGATCTCAAAAAGACGACGTCTTTCCTTAATCAATGCAACGTGCGCCTGATTGACAAGGATAAGGTCGAATGCTTCATCTGCTTACTAGACTTGTGCTTCAATGTCAACAAGCAAGTTGTCATTAAGTGCACAAAGACGAGAGCGTCGAACGCTTGCACCCACCTCGACAAGAAACACTGCATAACTTCATCCAAGACAATGGTAACTAACAAGAAGCTAGCAGATATCAAGAAGGAGCTCGATCTATCCGACCCGGCTTTCAAAAAAAACCCAAAGCGCTGGTTTGAAGTGCAGTTGGGAGCCTGGTCCGCCGAATAGTCGATCTCGTACAACGCATTCACGACCCATAGATGGCAACTGATCAGTCGTTAGCTACCTATCGGGGAAGGTGGAATGAAATCAATCAACATTCGCAAGCTTCACGTCGAGCTTTACACCACGTGCAAGAAGATCATCATTATGTCACTCGCTGAGGCACGCTCATTCTTTACGATCAAGTACATGTCGTTGTACCTGGACCTAATAAAGAGCAAGATGAGCAACCAGAAGTACTTGACATTGTGAGTGTGCTTCAATACGTCGACCAGGTTCAATATTGGTTATAATCTCGCCGTCCGCCGATTTGCACCGACTACCGATGAGTGTCAAGCGAAATAGAACCAGTTGTCTACAATCTTGCACGAATGGTCTTCAGGTGTCCTCGAGGAGTTCAGCATTAAGGTGATGCTCGATGTGCTGACAAGCACTTCAGATTCGAGACGATGTAAAGCGTACCTTAGACATTCTGATCGATGCTTGGTGGGAATGGTGTATATCACATCTAATCCACCTGGCATTCACGGAAGCGTTTGGCACCTCGATTGACCCTAACAATAATAAGAATGTGGACGTGCGCTACTTCTTCCAGAGGATCATGAAGGTCATTAAAGCTGTGAACAAGTCTAAGTACCTGCAGGGAGCCTTCAAGGAAACCATGCTTGAACTCTTGGAGACGTACCTGAAACTACTTAACTTGCCGTAGCACCGATGGTCATCCACAATGCTTGTACTAGAGCGAATTCTAATAGCCTGGGAACCTCTCTTGCAGGCGTACCGCAAACTCAATCGACTAGTTCCACTGACCAACATGGACCGCACATTGTGCATCAAGTTTTATTCAATGATTGAGCCGGTTCGGGTCGTTCAGATCAAGGCACATGCTATGCAAACATTTGTCATTGTCGATGTGTACGTCATGTTATACTCTTTGTACACAACTATCCTCGATGTAAGCAAGTCGTTCGAGTTGATAATACCGGTATGTCGTCAACTCGGTTCTGAAGACCCCGATCCAGTGTTGCGATCACATGACGTACTGCAACCGGCCACTCGTGAAGCACAGATGCTTCTTGGCAAGGCAATGTATGAATGCTACTTCAAACGGTACCATTTGATATTGGCGCTTTGTCAGCCGAAGAAAATCTTCAGCAACAACCTTGGGCGACCCATGCTACTGAAGAACGTTTTGGAAGAAACTGATTTCAAGTTCTCGTACTTAATCGACGCACAGAGTATGCTGTACCCGCCAATGATGTCTAGAAAGATCCCAGCGAAGTTGATCAATGCGACTAACATTGATAGGCTTGATATTCCTGTTGGCTGGACACAAGAAAGCCTACAGAAGCAGCACTTTGTGTTCGTGAACCAGTTCATATGGAACAAAATCAAATGTGTAGTGGAGACTATTGCAGCGTCGATTATGCTCAAGAAGCAGCAAATGGCAGGGAGTACCCTAGCTCGGCGACTTGAGAGACCGGCAAAGCGCGTCAAGACATTAGAGTTGTTGTCAGCAGCTCTTGATATTGTGGCTGATGATGACAAGAAGGACGTTAATGGGAGTGGCGAACGCTTCAAGACGACAACACAAATGGTGAACGTCGAAGTTCAAATCCTCAAAGGAATTGGCGTTGAAACCAATATCGAGTTGTGGCCGGAATTAGCCGAGCTGTCCAAGTGGTGGGCTCATCAAACAAGCATGCCATGTCTCATGCAGGCTACTCTAGCGATCCCGGCCAACAAGCCATCCTCGGGTGGACTCGAATGCGACCTGGGTAGCCCGTCAGACGTCCTAGCTCCAAAACGATTGTCGCTGCGTGCCGGCTTGGTAGAGATCAATATGTTCCTCAAGATCAACAAGCACCTCATCCTGATGAACTCGGCCGAAGTGGCCCTGCTTGAAAAGAAAATGAATTGGGAAAACAACATTCCAAAGCGGCCAGTAATGGCACTATATGATGGAGGCGAAGAAGAAGAGAAGGAAGAAGAAGACACTGACGATGACAATGACAATTCT
>Ga0116227_10004226_pt1 | contig 31272 bp, 15 predicted proteins | sample S1TSphgellanicum_FD_89693 | JGI IMG/M metagenome (GOLD analysis project Ga0116227, IMG submission 89693) | Host-associated microbial communities from peat moss isolated from Minnesota, USA - S1T2_Fb - Sphagnum magellanicum MG | ecosystem: Host-associated > Plants > Peat moss > Unclassified... | reverse complement strand
CACCAAAGGGTGTCCCGAATGCTAAACTAACCTCGTGGGGTTGGTTTTTGGATGCAGAATCACACAAGCTAAGCTAGTCCCTCTTCCTAGTCTAATCTCGGGGCCCCCAACTCGACCCTCTACCCCTTTCTAGAGTTGGAAGCCGGGAGCGTGCTACCAAGTTCAACTTTCCGCAACTTGACTTTGTGAAACCCTCAAGTGTGTTTCACCCCGTGACTTAGGAGCGCGTCACAAGGACTCAACATCAAGAAATGACAAAAAATCCTGGATATAAATGTGGTCATTTCCAATATATTACAATTCTTCAAACAAATATTAAAACATGGTTCAATGTATAAGTGATGAAAATCCAAAGTGTTTACCTAAACCAACTAATGTTACTGTTGATTATTTCAACAACTCTTTCATGGATTCTTGTAGACTTTCAAGATTCAATTTGTCATACAAAGCTTGCATTTCCTCATTTTGATTTCAAAATCCCCAACTCTTCCACTAATCAAGATGCAAAGTTGAACCACAAACAAAACATTTATTTGAACATTTTGTTACCTGAGCAAGGCAAAAAGGGCGATATGCATGCTTGCGAGAAGTCATTGCAAAATCATTGTAATGATAGCCTTTATTACAATAACCACAAGGGGTCAAACTAAAGAAATGTTCTTCATAGACTTGTGACATAGGAAGATGCAAAATTGGTTTTGGCCAAAATGAAACTCCACCCATTAGGTTCATCTCTTGAAGTTATACGTCCATAACTTTCCCTTTTAGTCCTAGTCAATCAATTATAAACCTTGCATCAACTATGGCATCGTCCACTTTTGATGATTCAACTTTTGCATCTTAAAAGAGGTTTTTTCCTTCAATTGTTGATTGTTTCTTAGCTATTACATTAAATTTAACATTTTGACAATCAACTCATAGTTTGAATGCAAGAGGGACTTAACTTCCAAACTGGCCAAATTTTGTCGCAAGGATTTTTTTGCTCCAAATAGCTCGATTGGAGTACTTGCATCTTCCACCCCTTGTTTTCTAGCCTTCACCTACAAAACAAATGTTACAACTTATGAAAACATCTTCACGATTATTATGACCAATGTCAAACGATAAACTTTTCCTTAGGTGGTACCACTAGGAACCACCTTACCAAAATCACAGGAAAGTTAGACCCAATTTAAGAAATAAAATTCCATCTACTTATACACTAGTTTATTTGATTGGAATAGGTGGGCTATGTGTTCCCCATCTATGCACACATTCATGAAAAATAATGAACACCCAAAAATGTATAATATGCATTAACATTTTGATTCATGAACCATTTTTGACCCATTCTTGACCCAATTCTTGATTTTTTTCCTTTAAGTATCCTTACACTTACACAATAGATTTTTTTCTTGTTTATTTAATACATGCACAATGGAATGATCCAAAATAGTCATTAAAAAAAAATGGTGAAAATAGTTATCATTTGTGTTCTTAAAATCAATGGCCCTTTGGGGCTTCATGATCTTGATTTCAAAAATTCATAATTAAATCAAATTGATTCAATCAATTATCTATAAAAAAACATCAAGTAGGTTGGCATTTGAAATATTCTCAAAAATTAACATCCAAAGGAAATCCCCAAAAAATAGATTCCTTTTGTGTTTTTGATCAAAAAATTCTTTCATGTGACATTCTTGAAACTTTTTCCTTATGCATTCGTTTTCCATATCAAAACATTTTTTTTTGTAAATTTAATTAAATTTTGAATTCTACATGACTTGGGTAACCTTTTGATAAATAATTTGGAATGAAAAAGTTTTTTTTATGCGAGTCCTATGTTGTCCTGAAGTTGGATGGGTCACAAAAATTTGGGGTGTGACATTCCTAGTGGTACCACCCAAGGATAAATTTGTTGCAAAGAAAAAACATATTGAACTTGAATTGACACAACATAAAAAAACCCTAGCTACCATAACTGATGTGAAAGAAAATAAAAACCAATCTTTTAGGTTGAAGCACATATGTCAAACACCATAGTCGTCAAAATGGATAGCAACAAAACCACAAGTAGTGACAAATGATCTTTTACAACTACTTCATAAGGATCACAAATTCACCTCTTTTTCAATCACAAAATTTTCTTATGTCATACTCTATAACTTTGATTCATTAAAAACAAATACCTCTTGAGTTTACAAAGTTTGGCACTTCCAATCTACCATCATGAACCTATGGCCAATGAGGTTCTCTCCCACCTTTATCTTTTTGCATTCTAAATGTTTTATTGTCACTTGTGAACACTTCAAGAGCTTAAAAAGAATTGAAACAACATCAACAACTTGCTTCAAATCCTTCATTGTAACATTATAAGGACGTAACCCCTTTTGCATTTTAGAGTTCTTCATTAGCTATAAATGGCTTTTGGTCAAATCTCTATCGACATAAAATGTTCAAGTGGAATGTGGAACACTCATTTTTGTGCCCTTAGATCTCAAAACCATAGCCTCCACCCTTCAAGCTTTCTCCTTGACCATGCAAGCAATAGTAATAGCCTAGTTCACATCATGATCTTTCTCCTCTACTATGTGCTCTTTAACAACCCATGAAGCAAAATCATTGCTAAGGACCACAAATGTGCTGTAAATTTTTTGACATAGCTTGATAAGGTGTCTTCTAGTGTCAAGATGTAAAAATGGGTTTGTGTTTTTGTACCTTGGTTGTTTAAGTGGATTGAAAACCTCATCTATGTCTATTTGAATGACATGTTCACTTGGTATATCTATTCAGAGGTTCATCCTCATGTTCAATTCCTTCATAATCATAGAATAATCCTCTAGTTGCAAACTATAATTTACACAAATTCCCATGGAAGAAATTTTGGGATTCCCCTTTCCCTAGACTTTGTTTTTTTTCCTTTTCTTCTTTCATTGTGTACATTACGCATGGACAAGCAAATCTATTTTTGTATAAATCAGAAAACTAAACAAAAATCACATAATCATAAGTGCACTTGACAAATTTGCAACACAAATTAAAGATCCACACGACCAAAGTCAAATAATGCAAAACTTTGATGAACACAAGATGTCCTACCTTGAATGACCCTTGAGGCTTGTAAAAAAACATTCATTGTGTTGTCAATAATATTGGACATGCTTAGTGGCATGTGCACATGCCTTATGTGTTCCATTTTTGGATTTTGAAAAGTTCCCGCCCTGTCCATTTAATTACTTTAATTACTAACCACATTAGCACATTTTTTCCTTGGGTCCTTAGTATGGACCAACCCAAGTTCACACATTTGGCTCCTTTTATTTAAAATGCACCCCATACTATCATTGACAATCCTAAATTTGCTAGTATTGATCAACCATTACAAATCGTACAAGTTGAAGAATTGAACTTGATAAATAGATACAATGACATTGTTGTGGTCATTATATGCATCATCTTTTGAAATGTGCAAAGTCCTAACTAGAGGCCAAATATCACACACAAACATTTTTTAGTAACTAATAAAACCCCAAAAACATATGAAAGGATGGTGAGTTCAAACTTTGTTTCTGAATGGAATGTTGCCATTTTGAATAAAAACAATCCAAGGACGAGAACAAAAAATTAAGCTCATTGTTCAAGAAGACAAAAGGAACAAAGACTACCCTTGAAACAAACAAAAAAACAACATGCGCCATAGATCAACCATGCAAAAAAAAGTAACACAACATCTATACATTAACTTAGTCAATGGGCACATTATTTACATACTTTGAAAATCAACATGAAAAATGAAGAAAAAATGGAAGCAAGGCATGGGTTTTTGGTAAATATATGCAAAGAAGGGATGAAATGTACCCAACCTTTTTCATACCCAGTGGGTTGGGTGGTGGGCTTAAATGTTTTTTGACTTACTTGATATCAAGACGAAAAAAGATGTAAAAGAGATGAGAAGTAACACTTCACAAAAAAGGGGAATGGGCAGAATAGTCACAATTTTACTTCACATGCAGTTGTGCAAAATATACATGAATTTCTAAAAATGAAAATATTATTGAATAACCAAGAATCTTTTAGTGAAAAGGGATTAGAACTCAAAAAATAACAGTAGGTAGTAGAAATGAACAATAATTGACTATTGTGGTGTCATACATAAAAAATAACTTATTGAGAAATTTATTTATGACAATATATAACTAATAGAGGGAGTTTCAAATCTACCATATTATTTTGGATGAATATAACAAACAATGATAATCAATTTGAATTGTTAAGTATTCCAAGCCCAATACATTTATATCAAAATGAAAAGAGAAAGAAGTGTAGCATCCTAGGCAAATTGAGTAAATGTAAGATGTTATTGTAATAGTGGTAACCATACACATAACTATGAAAGGAATGTAGTTTTAGAAAATGAATAATGCCAAAATCATAAGGGAGAAATTTTATATGAGAATGTTTCTAAGGACATACCTAAAATTATTTTAAATATGAATGTTTGAAATTAGGAATTGGAAATAATGCCAAGTTCTTGCACCATGAACTTAAAAAGGAAGGTGAAATATTAATGGTCTTGGGCACATATGTACAAAATAGATGTATTTTTCCATAGACCATTTGGAAATATATTGTTGTTTGGTGATGACAAGAGCAAGTACTTCAAATTTTTCTACAAAAATGGATGATATCAACCCAACTGGGAGATTTTATAACATCATAATTAGAATGTTTAGATTAAATTATTTTTTTAATTAAATGTTATTGCAATGGTGTACATTTCATTGGGATTATTGAATCTAAGTAGATACTTATGAAAAGAATACATGTTCTTAAAGAGGACATGGGTTTCACAATTTATGGAAAACATGTTTGTTTTCAAGTGTTGGGATAAAGATTGGGATCCTATTTGATATGGAGAAGTGATACAACCTATCTTGAACCAAAAAATATTTTTATTGACTATTGTTGACTATAATTTTATTTTCTTATTTTCCTCATAAATAAATTTGATTGATTTTTTAATTATAATATTTAGCAAAATTTGAAACTCCTTTGGATATATATATATATATATATATATATATATGAATAAAAGAATGTTGCCCAGTGTGAGGATTTATTGAAGTGAATGATGGCATTTATTATTCCTAGAGTCAATAAAGATTATAAATGCCAATGGTATAATTTAAAGTTGACAACTCCCATAGTTGATAATGGGGGTAAATAATGAATTCTTAATATTGTCATCAATAATAAATTAGTTATAGAATAAAATGGATCTTGGTGTCATTCAAGGGCACAAACATTTAAAGATCTAAAACCCCAAATTAACTTATTTTCATAGACTTTGAATGGTAGGATAAATTGATATAAGGGTTGTTGCTGATAAATATATTAAACATATAATAGAAAGTAGATGTAAGATGGCAAAGACATGGAGGAAAGGCAGAAGGCATAGAAGTGGAAGAAGAGTAGCTTCATGTGGACAAATCCCAAGTAGAAGTGACATAAAAAACCCATTGCGGGAAGAAGAAGACTCTCCACCATTAGAAAGATGCAAGAAATTGTTGGCATGGAAACACATGTGAAATACTAAAACCTACATTTGAATATGAACCTTCAAATTGTTCATGGTGACAATTTTTCCTTTGTTTACATAATAGGTGAATTTATTATGCAAGAAGTTAAAACTTGGAAACCAAGAAATGAACATATGCAAAACCTTTCTTATGATTTCATCCAAGGAAGTTGTACAGAACGTTTTTGGGAAAAAGTTGTTATTAGGGTTCTATGACATACATGTTACCAAAAAAAAAACTCCTTTTAAGGTTTTGTGATGTATAAATGAATGTGTTGTGCATTTTGTAAGAGGAGGGCTCCCCAAACCAAGCACACATTAACGAGGAAGGCTTCCCTTCACTTGTGTGTTTCCTTCACAATAATTTACTTGAGCTTCATTTTAAGAACTTGTTTTTAGCAATTAACTTTTTTGTCAAGGGAGGAAGAAAGACCCATGGCTTAGAACCTTCTTTTTTTTGTTGAAAGTTTCAAGATCCAAAGGTGTTTACCCTTGGCTTTCTTCTTGATGGAAGAAGAGCAAATGGGGTTTGAAAGCTTCTAGCTTGTTTAGTTTTTTTTGTCGTAACAAGCTAGGGTGTTCAGCCCTAACTTTTTTTTCAATGAAGTAACAAACTTCAATTTTTTTCTAGTTCAAAGCTTCAAAAGCTTGGGGATTTGGCCCTCAACTTTGTTTTTGACAAGGACAAGTAGCCAAGGTTTTCAAGTCCAAGGTTTCTTTTGCTTGTTATGTAGGTGTAGTCATATTAACATGTACCAAAAGTAGTCATAACCATTGCTTAATTTTTTGAATTTTGAATTGTAAATAATAATAATAAATAAAATGTTATTGTGAATACATTATGTACATGTCATAAAATTTTGGAATCAATCTAATCAATGAAAAATACATATAAGGACTTTTGACCTATTATAACCATTTTTAAGAAATTACATAAAGTTAGCTTAAAATGGTTTTGAAACTAAAAGCACAATTTGAAAATATTTTTTACTGACATATTTTCTAATATTTTCTAGTACACACCTTAACATAATAGTATTAAGAAAACTTTAAATATTTTAAATATTTTTTGAAAGATGTATAAAAAAAAATTTCAAGAAGATTTTAAAAATAAAGTAATGCTCTAAGGAGGCACGTGTGGCTCCTAATAGAGTGGTTGGACCCATGTTGCAACAAGCCAAGGCACTCATTAGTACACAATGAGTCCAAATCCATTAACCTAAATCACTATTGGGTTGTAAAAGTGAACCAAATTTACCATGCCTTAATTTCCTTTCACCTTTAATGAAACTTCAATTACACATTCACTTTTAATCAAAATAATTTATTAAAGTTACTTTTGGTACTATTAAGATGATAATTTCGATGTTGTATCAAATTTTATAATAATTACTATTTAATATAATTAATCTACAATGTGTAAGATTATTTATCATAACCTCTTATTGCATCAATTAGTTATAATATGAGATTTTAAATTATTATTTAAACCAAATTATAACTAATTTAGTAATTTATTTTACATACAAATTTCAATTTAATTAGCATAAATTATTTTTCACCTTCATTTATTACAATGTAAAAAATTAAATAAATAAAGATGAAAACCCAATATTAATCATATGTGTTGATATATTATTTTTTAAAATATTAAATATGATATATTATAACATGTTGCAATATAATGTAAAAAATATATTTATTTGGGGCATACATTTATTATTATACACATAAATATATTTGATTAACATAATGCAGTGCAATATAAAAAATATATATTAGTGATAATTTATAAAGTATCTTAATTTTATCATAAATTTAATTTATAATTAATCAATATCTTCCATTATTTTGAAACCAAATGAACTATAATAAAATAATTAAAAAATAAGGAAATTTTATTTAAATTTTTATTAACAATTAATATTAATTAATTATTAATAAAATTTTATTATCGAATACTTATAATTATATAATTAAAATAATATTAAAATATCAAAATATATTTAAAACCTTTTTTAATTAAATGTATTTCACTATAAATTTAATTAATATTAAAAATTGATATTCCATATATAAAAATTAAATATAAAATTATTATTCTAATTTACATATTATTTATAATCATATAATCTACCTAATTTTTGAAAATTAATGTCAAATAGTTTTATATAAATTTATTTCAATATATTCATCATATTAATTAATGATATAATTTACGATTAGTTTATGCACAAATATTATCAGTTTTAAATCCAAATTATATACTTGGGCTCCACTTTGCTATGCACTACCAATGATGATGAAATGACAAAAAATAAATAAGGGTTTACATTTTAAAACTTTGTTATTCTTAGATATATATATGTATATATGATTCAAATTGTACAAAATACCGCCCAATTGTCATCCAATGTAAGATTTACTTAGCCACCCATGTTCTTAATTCATTGGAGTTTTGGAAGCAATGGATGGATAAACATCAAATCAGTTAAGCAAGTGGGGATTAAATCCTTGAATTAGGTATTTAAGGGGGAAAAAAATCATTGGAAACTAATCTCAAAGAAAAACAAAATGTTAATCTCTTGAAATAATCTCAACATATTAAAATGAAATAACACATATTTACATTTATATGAAATTGGAAAGACACAATGATTCAATTTTTTTTTGAAAGGATGCAAAAATTCCAAAAACCATTGAAAAAAATAAAGATATTTGTTTCTCTTTCAATATCTTACGATCCATAAAGACATTTTGAAACATTGCAACTTGTAACATGTTTATTTTTTAAAAATTTGGTTTCGAATAAACTTCTAATAAATTTTTAGTTTGGAATGTATATTGTACGACCTATGACTATAGCCCATCCCATTTAAATCAGCTCTAATGAAATCATCATCATTGGATTTATTTAAATAAAACATATTTTAATTCTGAAAATAAGTCAGATTTTATCTTTTGCCTATATTTTATAAAATGTTAAAAGATGTTTACAACAAAACAAAAGCAAAATCCAATATTTTCTAACATAGAAATATATAATAAATTGTATATCATAAATCATATGTATATAAGGTATAAAACACATAACATGTAAAATTATGCATACATATTATATATAAGGTTTTTAACTAAATAATATTTTATTGTGGGCTTCACTTGATAAAAATGTAAAACATAATATTCATCCATGAAAATATAATTTTTTTGAGGCAATATTTTTATCATATAAGATCACTAATATATAGTATATGACTATATTTATTTATTATATACTACATTAATAAAAATATTTGTGAATATAATGAATATAATATAAAAGTTATTTATAATTTATAATGAAAATTTCATTTCCTTAAATATTTATATCTTCAGATTAATTTATATTTTACAATTATGTAATCAAACTCATATATAATATAAAAATTGAGATGTATGTATTTAATATACCATATGTAAATATAATATATTTGTTGAATACACTATGTAACATGGATGTTTGATAATAATGTCATTATATGTTGATACATCATATTTTATAAAGTATTCATATAAAATTTGATAATTAAAATGTACTATGTAATATTTTTAAAATTCATATATATATATGTCATTTGGAAAAAGTATGAATTTTTTTAATGATGGTTAAAAAAAGAAAATGTTTTCAAAACATCATTGTTGAAATGTATTGAAATGCAATATTGAAATGCAATTTTCTTCAATTAAATTATTTTAAAATTTTAATAAATGTTTTGTGTAGATTTTTAAAAACTTTCCAAAATGAAGTTTAAATTGTTTCATTTGAACATAATATGAGAAAGATAACACTAAATAAAGTTGACTTTTCGAAAAGGTTTAATTGCATCTCCTAACTTTCTTTTCAAAGAAACAATAAGACCCAAGGCTTCCAAGCCCCAAATCTTTTTGGGGTTGAAAGGTTCAAGAGCTAGGGGCCCTTGGCCTTTGCATTTTTTTTCGATGAGGACGAACACCAAGGGCTTTCAAGCCTCATGAGTTTTTTTGCTTCTTATGTTACAACTAGCCATGGCATTCGGGCTTGGCTTTCTTCTCAACAAAGAAAAAAGACCCGGGGCATGGAAGCCTTGAGTTTTTTTGGGGTTAAAATCTTGAAGACTCGACAACTTTCAACCCCCAGCTTTCTTTGCAATGAGGACAAGCACCTAGGCCTTTCAAGCCCTGGGTTTCTTTTTTTGTTTCTTGTGTTGTAGCAAGCTAGGGCGTTTGCCCCCCCCACCCCAACTTTCTTGTCGACAAAGCAAGAACAACCCAAGGCTTGCAAGCCCCAAGATTGTTTTTTTCATAAGTTGAACACTCTGAAACCCTAAACACCCCAGTGCTCGCTCAAAGAGTCAAAAGGAAGCATCGGAAGAAACAACAAAGTTGTTTGGATTATAGTTGGGGTTCTTTGGAGACACTTGAAACCTTTCAACACAAAAATCAGAACAAGTAAGGACTAAAGCACCTTCTTGAAATCTTTGTTGAAAACTTCTTGTGAATGTTTCATGTTGTATGTCCTAGATTTCCATTTTTTTTCATGGGTAAAATGATGGATGGCTCTACCTTTAGGTAAAGTCTAAGGATATTACCAACAAACATCTTATTTTATTTATTTTTATTTATGCTTCAAACACATGTGCTTCATGTAATGGGAATTTCTATCATATGATTTGCCATATAATTTAGTTTCTTTATCAAATGAAATTATTTCCCCTCTTTAACTATGGTCGGGACCGACTAATGATCTTGTTGTTCATCCAAGAAGCTTTTGCATCCACAAATGGAGCATTGATAGCTTGCATAGAAAGCAGTTTAATTCTCAATCAAGATCTTAAGGACTCCATAGTAACAAAAACTTATCTTTGCTCCCCATCCTACATTATAGAAATGTAGAAGTTTGGGTGCAAGTATTGAAATCTTATCTTAATACCCATCTCCAAATCTATGGTCGGTGTTGACCATAGGGGAAGGAACATGTTTTTACATAACAAATGTAAAGTCATTGGTGATATCTCTTTGTTTTCTTACTTGGAATTCAAGAAATGAACACATTTTGCTTAAAATGTTCTTCCCCATTTTATCCTTTTACCCCCATCTTTCCCTATTGGTGGCAACAATCATAAGGGAATGATAATTATTGAGTGTAAGATTTCATATGTCATTCTTATATTTCATAGCTCTAGGGACTGGAATTGTACATATGTAGACATTCGTTTCATTTATGGAAAAAGTTACATGTAATTTGGATGTTTTGTGGGGAGGTTTTCACCCGCTTCTAATTCTATAGAGGAGAGGATTTCAACAGCAAGGGACATTGTTGTCATTTATGTCATGTATCCATTAATTTGACACCGTTTGTGTAGAGGTCAATTATCGCATTTGAGTTAAGAATCCAAGAGTGTTGATATGTTTGTTTATTGAATATAGGTCTTTTGAGTTACATCCATTCACAATTCCCCCCTATGGTTGGCATCAACCAAAGGGGAAATTTTTCCTTTTGTATTGAACAAGAAGAGTTGAACCCCACATTTTTCGAAAATTGTATTATTTCAAACCCTTTTGAAAAGTGAGGAGTGTAATCACATGAACCTTAAGCCTAGAGCTTAGAGCATAGATCCTAGCATTGGATGAATTTAATCCAAATTGTGGTGGATGAAATCATTGTTTGGATGAAAGGTGGAAATTTTCCCCAAAAAATTATGACTAGATGGAATAGCAAATGAATGAGGGATGGATGATGGATGAACTATTTGGATTTTTCTTTGGGATCAAATATTTGGATGCCAATTATAATAATAAAACAGCCTTTTTTTGGACACACCATTGCAAGTCTAAAAAATGGCCATCAAAATGGCTATAATAGTGTAGTTCACTTTCCTTTGAAGTCACAAAGAAAACCACCAAAGTTTCTCATATCAACATTGCTCCTTCTTCCTATATAGCAAGTTGAGGGTATAAATTTTATATTACACCATCCATTTTGAACCCAAGTAGCTTCCCCATTCTTTCATTCCTTGTAAATAAATATTTTAAGATTGCATCACTATGTTACTAAATACATCTTTGGTCATGAATCCTTATACTTGTGCATTGTTTGTTTATGTTTGGTTGTAATCAAACATATATCAAATTGAAGGCATTCCAACAATACATTTGCAAGGTCCCTTGGTCAACCATAGTTACTATCTTGGCAAACTTTCCTTTGGTGGTACCACTAGGAACCAATTTACCAAAATCACAGGAAAGTTGGACCCAATTTTTTTTTTTTAATTCCATCTATTTATATGTTAGTTATTTGATTGGACTAGGTGGGCTATGTGTTCCCCACTTATGCACACACTCATGAAAAATAATGAACACCCAAAAACATGTAATATGCATTACCATTTGATTCCTGAACCATTTTTGACCCATTTTTGACCCAATTCCTGACTTTTTTCTTTTAAGTGTCCTTACACTTACACAATATATATTTTTTCTTGTTTATTTATTACATGCAAAAAGGAATGATCCAAACTAGTCATTAAAACAACAAAAGGTGAAAATAGTTATTGTTTATGTTTTTGACATCAATGGCCCTTTGGGGTTTTAGAATCCTGATTTCAAAAATTCATAACTAAATCAATTATCTATAAAAGACATCAATTAGGTTGGCATTTGAAGTATTTTCAAAAATTAAAATCCAAGGAAAATTCCCCCAAAAAAATTTCTTTTGTGTTTTTATCCAAAAAATCCCTCATGTGACAATCCTAAAATGTTTTCTTTATGCATTCACTTTCCACATCAAAACACATTTTTTTGTAAATTTAATTAGAATTTTGAATTCTACATGACTTGGGTAACCTTTTTTTATAAATAATTTGGAATGAAAAGATTTTTTTATGTGAATCCTATGTTGTCTTGAAATTGGATGGGTCATAGAAATTTGGGGCGTGATGTTCCTAGTGGTACCACCCAAGGAAAAATTTGCCCATTTCTTCAACTTTTAGATGCCCAAGCCTCATTTTGATCTAGAGATAGATTATCTAGAATTTTTGTAACCTAAAATGGTATGTAACGAATGTTAATGCCTCTACTAGAATTGTTTTCATTAAAGTTGGCCCGTTATTTTAAGAATTAATTTCCTACTATTGTTTAATATTTAAAATGTATTGGTGCCTAGTCTATTGTAATTCATTGTTTGGCAAGCCCAAAGTATACATTAGTTTTGTTTTTTTCTAGAAATGTATTCTCTAATCAAGACACATGGTTTTACATTATCATTTCATATAAATGTTCATGTTGTGTTATAATTGTGAAACAATGCATGTGAAATGCAAATATAAACTATCCAACACAAAATGGGCAATTCAAGAGCCTTCGGTGAATATAATATTGAGCATTGAAAATCCAAATTAACATTTAACGTTTGCAAACATAACAATAAAGCACCACAATAATAAATGAACATATTATAGTATATAAATTATGGTAAATACTAAACTTTTGATCTTTGTTTCATGACAAATTTGGTCTTATTCTAATCAACAAAATTTATTCATTCATATCTACTAACATTCAATATCAAATTAGTAATTCAGATTATGCACATTACAAAACAACACAAAAATAAAAATTGGCTATGGTGTTTGAAGCTCTCAAGGAACAAAACAAAAGCTCAAGCAAGTAATGAATTCAAAAATAGATTAAAAAAACAAGATAAAACAAGTTCAAGTTCAAAATCAAAAGTAAGTAATAATTAACTAGTAACTAATCATTAGGTAACTTACCCTAACTAACTAACTAACTAACTAACTAACTAATTCTACCCCCTTAACAAAGTACTTTAATGTTGCATTTAAAAGTAAGTTTCATTTCTTGCATTTTATGTAAATTGAAATATTGAATATAATATTAAGTTTTACTTCATCCCTTCAAGTCTAAAAGGCATATCATTTGAATTTTAAAACTTTAAATTGCTTTTTGGAACTTGTTTACACTTTTGCTTTTACTATCAATGCTACTCCAATTTGGGTGTATATGATATTCCTCCATGCACCATGGTAAACCTCACTAGATTGGAAACAAATGATTATACCTTGATGCAACTTGAAAAATACTCTTTACTCTAGAAATATTAAGTCCCCTCCTTTGTGAATATTGTCACCTTTGAATGAGGTTCCTATCCCACATCCAATACAAGGCATACAAAACAAGCCACCAATGCATTACCTAACACGAAAGAATGTGATATGGTTTTAAACTTAGTGGACCAAAAAACTAGATGATATGACTTGACATGGAATAGATTTTGTCAATGTGCAGAAGGGTGGAATAATGTTTTGTAATTCCCATTGTCATGAATGGCCTATTTCAAATCCTCCCCAAACCCTTTCTAGATTCATCGAAGTCTTAAACCTTTTACTTTGGAAATAGTTTCAAAATGAACTTATGTAGTCGGCTAGCCAAGTTGTCAACAAGTAATTCAAATTTTAGTGGAGTGGGGAATGGGGCATTATAACATCCAAAGGACTTGTCTTGTCCTTATTAGCATAATCATTGTGTGTGTACCTATAAATTGATGGAAATTTTGTTTTACATTTTGATATTGATAAACAATTCAAATTATATGCATTAATCATTTTGTTGCACATGGTCAATGACACATGTTATTACCTTCCATGTTCATTTGCCCATCTCCAACCAAACATTGCTATAAGGCTTGATTGCTTAGACTTTCACCTTGCCACATACCCTGCATTTTAGAACAACCATTGAGCCCTATCACCAGAACTATGATAAATTATTGCCACCATAGTATCACCATCCATTAATAACATTAGGCCAAAGAGTTGAAAATTGAAACTTAGTTCTTCATCTTGATCAAAGCCTCTCCTAACCCCTTCAAATTTCAACACCTTTTATACTTTCACAACAACTCTAATTGTGTTAGTTAAAAAGTACATCCTTAATTCTTTTGTGTCTTTATGATTGCCAATGATTCATTCCAAGGTAATGGAACCATCAATGTCTTCACACCTACACAATAGGAACGAACAATGGTCATGCTTTAATGAAATAAAACATTAATATTGGATGTGGGAAATGCTAACATTTCAAGATTTTATATTCAACTTTACATAGTGGTGCACTCTGTTAGCAAATGAATGTACCAAATTTGGCTTTAAGTTAGTTTCACTTCTATAAAGAAAAAATACATTTGGCCTAAGTGGTAAAAAAATACAACATTATGAACAAATTGATATATAAGCTCATTGAAAATACCAAAAAATATATATTAGTTTTAAAAACTACCATCATGTTAAACAATTCAATGTTATCACTTGTTGGAGTTATGTACATTATGAAAATTATATAATATCAAATCCACTAAAGGATGTATGAATATATTCAGTCTAGTTTAATGGCTTATAATACACCAAGATATCATATTTTTTAATATGAAACCAAGCATGTTAAAATTTAGGACTTTTACAATTTGTAATCATGATGAACTTCTAATATTTGGGTCAAGTTCAAAGCATTAAAAACGAGCAATTAATTTTTTTCAAAAATTAATAATTAAAAATTTTGTTAATGAAATTTGTTTGAGCATCCAATTCCCTTCCAACAACACTAATATTTAAATGCTCACATTCTCATCCCCTCACCTACTTTTGTCATCTTCCTTGCTTTCATTGTAGATCCTCATTAACATTGTTGTTATAGAGATGGTAATGGCACAAGGAACAACCTTTTTTTTTGGCAAAAAAATGCCAAAAGGCGACACTTCCCAAATTTTCTAGGAAAAAACCCTTTTTTCTTAAAATCAATTTGTTAAAGTGCACCCTTTTTAAAGATCAAATCACCACAAGTATGCCTACTTGCTACACTTTTAATGTTCTTAGATTAAAATATTGTTAGTTAAATGAATTATGATTGAATATGTGTGGGGATATGAACATCAATATTATGACACTTAAAAAATGAAAAAATGTTACTAATGAGGAGCATGATTTTTTTTACAAGCTTCTACAAATTTTCAATTTTTTTTGTCACTTTTGAAGTGCATTTATCATTTTTTTGTCATTTCCAATGCGTTTTAATGACATTTTTTGACACTTCAACATCTTATTTTCATAAAAATTCGTTCAAGATTTTTAATAATTATTTAATGTCAAACCTGACCTAAGGATACGGTAGTTTGTGGTTACAATTTTTTTGTTCAATTTGCGGTAGGTGAAATGGTGTTTTTGCTACATAAGCATACACTTATAGCAAATGTAGTAATTTTTGGAGTTCTAGGCGACTTGTTTCATGGTAAAGAAATTGTAGATGGTGTGTACAAGTTGGAAGTGCAGGGATTGATGCTCCTAGATGCATCTTTTCCTCTCCCAAATTATAATGATTTGTTTGGACAACTATTATTCAAGCAAGTGTGTGGTCAATTCACCTAATGGGAAAGTGCAATGATGTGGAAAGCCAAATAGTTACTTGTTTTCTACAATTATTGTAATTATTGGTGGCATGTGGTGAACATTATATGTAGGTTCTAAATATGTACAATGCAACATAACGACAAACTTGTTGAAGTCTTTTGTTGTTGTCTACATCTCCTTGTTCATTATGTTTCAATCAATTTGAAAATGCTTCAATTTGCCCTAACATTAGTAAATAATATAGCCCTACATCTCTTATAGTGGAAAGTGTAGTGGCATTAATAACCTACTATGCAAATGTCATGCAACTTATGTAGTCAAATTTGTAGTAGCCTACCAATTTGGAATGCAATTATCGCAATTGCATAAACAATTGAATCTATATCATGGGATGCATTTCTAGCATGCCATGTGGCAATAATTTACTTATGTAATATAATTGAATTCTCCTTGTAAATGGTGCATTGCCACATGTAAACATTTGAACCCACATGGAAATAATTTAATCATAACAATGATGATTAAAATTTATACTCACAAATAACTACTTGCCACATGTAAATTTGATGCCATAGTGGCAACAATTGAATAAGATATTTGAATATTTATTTTCCAATCCAACCAATGTTATGTTACCACATGGACATAATAAAATCAATCAATCTACTACTTATTGTTTATTTCTTCTAGCAAGTGATACATTACCACATGTAAATAAGTGAATGCAAATTAGTTGATGGTAAGTTTCTATCTTATGGTCACAACCACTCCCAAGACAACCACATGTTATAATTAAAAACGCCCACCAGTGGACACTTAGTAACATTCCAATGTTTACTTGTAATCACAAATGTAATCACAATGGCAAGGTCTACATAGGCCTTATGTGACTATTGTGCAATTGTTGAAATTGTAGTCGCAAAGTTAGGATCTATGTCAAATTCCATTATTGATGGCTTTAGATCAAGAAATAGTGGGAGTTGTAAGGTCTTTGTGACTCTACTTGCAACTAAATATGCCGCATTGTTTCATTTACGATTACATGGCTTTTGGCATTTATCTTATGCAACTAGGGAGATTTTAATCTTAGGTGTCCATTACAACAATATTAATATAATCATAAATCAAGTGGTTAATTTCAAATTTTCTTTTAGTGATTTTGCCCCATTTGTGTATTTTATAATATAGTTATGCCTACATCTACTTATTGCGTACTTGCAATTATATTAGGTGTATTCTTTTTTCAAAATTGATTTTTTTTCCTAATTTTAACTTCAAAATCTATTATCTTATTCTTCTAGCACCTTAAAAAAAAATTATTTGATCAATTTTGAACTTCAAAAAGTACTAAACAAAGTCTGTTTGAAACCCAACCAATTCAACGGTTCAACCTTACTTTTCATAATGAAACTACAATTAGTTGACAAATTTCATTTCACAATATTATTCATCACATTGAATTTCAACATTGAGTCATATTATTATTATTTTGCTTTGATTAGTTTTTCAAGTACTTGACATTCACTTTCTAGAAAAGCTCAAAATAGTTTATTTTCATAAAGTACCTTACAAATAGTTCATTGATTCATATTTTCTTCATTAAACTTTAGGAATCAATGGTAATATAAATTGAAAAAATGTGCACCAAAAGATAATCACATTAATCGGTCAAATGAAATGAATTGATTTTTGTTCATGTAATTCACCTACCCTTGTTTTTTCCTACATCTAATTTTTGTGTGTATTTTATCTTGCTTGCACACTACCAACCTACACCATTTGGATGTAGTACTTTAATTGCCTTTTGCTTTACCCTATGTATTGTGTAGTTCATTTTCACTTCATCATAATCCTATAACCTATTTTGATAATAATATGGCTTTAGGGTTTTCATCTTTCCAATTGCCTCCTATAGCCATGTGAAAATCCTTTAAGGTGTACCACTTAGGATGAAAAGGAACTAGTCCCTATTGAAATCCTTTCTTTCCGTATATTTTAATCCCCATAAAAAATAATGAGTCAAAAAGAGTCAAATATTTCATAAATACCATATTTTAGACCATTGCAATTCTAGATTCCATCATAATCATTCATTAAATGTGTCTTTATATGATAAAAAAAGATTACATAAAAATTACAAAAAAGGGTGACATTATGACAAGATTTTGGTACAACTTAAAGAATTTGGACCCAACTTACATGTATCATTTTGAATTTTTTGCATTAATCTTTCATAAGTTGCTTACAATTGCACACTTATCAATTAAACTTCATTCCTATCTTGTACTACTTGGTTCAATTCAAGTTTCAATTGTTTGATTTGCTCTTCTTGATTTAGCATAATCATTTCTAGTCTTGTGTAGTTTCTTGTCAATGTTGTACATTGTGCAACATTCTTATCTACTTCCTTCTTCAATGCCAAAAAATTATCACCTTCTTGTTTTAATTGTAGTTGTAACATATCCCTCTCCACCTTGATTGCCTCCATGGCCTCTATTTGCAACTCTAGAATTGCTTTCCTTTGATGTTCATTCAAGAAATCCATATGCATTTTGTTAAGTTGGAATTCTTTGGTTGCAAGTTCCTTCTTCATCTGTTGTTCTTTAGCTATAAGGTCCTGCTTTAGTTGGTTCACTTCTTGAGTTGCGGTCTTTAGTTGCTTTTGCATCATTACCTTTTCTTCCTCCACCTGCTTTTGATGTAATTTTAGTCTGGACATTTCCATTGATATGGTGTGCATTTGTTGATTGTCTTGTGCCATTTGTGGAGACACATGTGTAGTTTTTTGATGTCGCTCCGCTTCTTTTCCCAAAGATTTTCCCAATTCTAGAGTGTGGAAATATGGAGTTTGTTCCTTTGAACAATTTTCAGATAAGGGTCCAACACTTCCATATGTTGTGATTTGTGGCCTCTTTTCATGAAATCCCATGGAAGACCCTGGTGTGTCCACTAGATTTACTAGAAATAGTTCTTTTGTTGTTCCATATGGTCTAGGACACCATGGTTGTTCATCTTGAATAGGAGATTTTGATGTTTTTGTTTTAAGTGGGACTTTTTCCCTTTGTATTCCACGAGGTGCATGAGGTGTTGATTTGGATGTTTTTATTCTTTCCTGCAAGGATCATTAAAACAAATGATTTATTTTTTAACCCCAACATTTAAATTTATGCAATTTGTACATATAAGATTATTTTTAAAAATGTATTGTGAATTTTTTAAATATACCCAAATATCATGTCCATGTTGGTAAATATTTATTTATTGAAAAAATATTAATGTAGATGTCACTTCATGGCTTAAGGCATTTGGGTTGGAAATGCATACCTCTTTGTTCAATTCATCATAATCAATAAATCCTTGAAGCTTGCCAATTGAAGAAGTATTTGTTGGTGGAACCATATTATTATATGTTGGTTCCACCGCATAAAATGTATTCTTCAAAATATCAATCTTCAATTTTTTGAGTCTTTCACATATTTCTGAAAATCCAGGCCTTTTATGTGCATCCCAATTCCAACACTCAGTTATCAATGAAACTAGACCAATGAAATTGATGGGCATATGTGGTCGAAGGCCTCCTTTCACTTTGCCTAGAAGTTCACATTTTTGTATTCCTTCAAAAGGACATTGTCCAGATAATATTTTGGAACACATGATGCCAAAGCTATAAACATCAGCCTTGTAAGATTGAATTGCACCTATTGAATCCATCTCTGGTGCTCTATAAATTGTTGTACCAGCCTTTTCTTTTGACAACATTGATGGATTTGAAGGATCAAAATTAACCTTAGACAACCCAAAGTCAGCCACTTTGACATACATGCATTTGCCAATACCAAGTGGCTCCACATTGCTTGAACTCACCAACACATTCTCAGGTTTCAAGTCTCGATGAATAATGCCTTGTTCATGCAAGTAACACATGGCTTTAGCCACTTGCATCATGACATCAATGGCTTCGGCATATGTGAATGGAACATGGTTTCCTCCATTTGATAGTTCATTAATCATTTCAGATAGGTTCCTTTCCATAAGCTCTGTCACGATAAAACGCTTCCATTTGGTTTTCTCCATTTTCATCCCATGGCCCAAAAATTTAATGATGTTGGGATGGTTCAACTTAGCCAATGTGTTCACCTCTTGCTTGAAAACTCCTTCTGTATCGATAAATGCTTTCAAATCATTAGAGTTTTTGATTCTATAATTGAAGGTTTTCTTTGCGCATTTCATGCCCAACCATGTCCCTTTAGAGACTGATGCAAAGCTTCCTTCCCCACATGAGGTCACACATGTCAAAGAACGTTCATCAACTTGGAAGATGTCCGATAGCCCATCTTCATGTTGTTTGGTCTTGATCAAATGCATCCTTGCAATCAATTGTTCTACTAACTTTTGTTGCAATCTATTACTTCGTTTAATAAAACCCCATTTTCTACTTCTTTTTGAAACAAACCTATCAAGTTTTTCCCCCATTTTCTTTTGATCCTCCTCCATTTTCTTTTTGATTTTTAATTCAAAGTCTAAGTTTTGACCAACATTACCATGAGTTTCATTCGTGTCATAAATTAATGATATTGAATCAAAACAACATTTGAGATCTATAAGGATGTCTACAAAAGTGGCCTCATTATCCATTAGAAACAATACTACTAACCACCACTCTTGACAACAACAAGTTTCTATTAGATCCTTCACTTTAAGCACCACTCGATATAAATCATGTCCAATAAGTTCCTCCAAGTTAATTTTAAAAGTTGATGATGGAAGTGAAGATAATATTTCTTTGATTACATTTACAGTCACTTGGAGCTCTTCAATTATGTATTCACATTGGTATCGGTTTAACACTTCTTTACTAATATTTAATCGTTCACAAATATCTAAAACCATATCTACACATTTGGTTATTAGGTTCATCATGATGAAGACTTATCCTTTGGAGGAGAATACTTATATGTCATGAACAAGGAATTGATTGTGGTTGCAAATGTTTAGAATAACTAGTTTACAACTTGTGTCAATATGTGCCAATGTTATGTTATCAAATTGGACATAAATTTTCATAAGTTGTGATAAACCATGATGTGTAGATAAACCAAAGACATAAAATACCTGTTCACAAAAAAATGATTTGCACATAAATTACGTTTGAGAATATATTTACGTAGAGCTAGAGAAATATATAAATAAATTATATATATATAAACATTGGGGAGTTGTGTTTGCCCCACTTGTAATTCAAAAAAATATATCTTAAATTTGTTATAATGTATATGGTTTAGTTGTCACATGTTACCTACTAACAAAACCCCTAAAGATAACAATTCCATAAGCTTACATAGAAAGAACAAATCAACATGTTGAACATGTGGACATATTTACACACATATATCTCACTTTTAAAGTGGGGTATTTGATCATTTTATGTAGTACATAGTCTGGTTAAAATTTGTAACATTACATTATCATGCAATGAATTTTTTTTGATATACATAACATCTGCAATTCCACTTTCACATATCTTGAAACAAAGTTTTTAGTCCATGCAAGTTTGTTAAGCATTATGACACATATTTTATGATTTAATATATTTTTTCATTTGAATAATGAATCTTCAAAATTAGCTTTTGGAAATGTAACACAAAATATCTAATGTAATTTTGAAATATGAACCATCATTGAAGACTTATACTATGAGGCGAATCACAAGAATTGTCACAAAGGCAAAGCTATAAACCTAACAAACATAAAATGCAAAGTGAAAAAATTATGAATTGAATGTAGATTCTATTAGGAAAGACAACCCACATTCAACAAAAAATTGATTATTAAAATCCCATTTTTAATTTCAATATATATTTTGTTTTCTATGAGATATTCATGATCAACTTGGATTTATGCATAGATGTAACAAATACAACCATTTAACAAAGAAACAATTGAAATTAAAGACTCTAATTTCCATGAATACACCATAAAAAGGTTTAAGAAATATGGATGTTTTATAACCCAACTTTAACATTCAATGTTTAATGAAAGGTACATTCAAGTTGGATCAAACTTGTAGAAGTGTCATTTAAAGTATTTATGTATAATTATTGATGGAAAGGAGCAATGAATCTTTCTTTAGGGTTGACAACAAGATCATAAAATTAATGCTTTTAAAGAGTTGTGAAAATTTGATAAGCATAAAATTATTGTGGACAAAAAAACTTGGGTAAGCTCAAGTCATTCATTATCTTCCTATGAAATAATTCATTTCAATTGCAAGATCAAATTTCAATTAGAATGCAATAGAATAAGGGTCCATTCATGATTAGGGTACAAAAAAAAAAAAAAACTTAGGACTCCAACACTTTTTAAAAACTACTTTCTACAAATAACATTAATATGAAACAAATTTTAGTGAAAAAATTTGAACAATTTAATATAAGATAATTCATGTGGTGGTGGTAATTTTTCACATGCATACATAATTGTGCATGTATATTTTTGTTTGTAAGTAAAAACATAGATGCAAAAATGGGCTTCTAAAATCAAATAAATGGTTCACATTATTATTTCTCGCACATGTGACATGCATCTAAAGGTAGAAATTTTGAACCTAATTGGTATAAAAAAGTAGCCAAATTATTTAATAAAGGAATCATTTCCCTTACAACCTTTCACTTCAAAATTTCACGACTTTGAAATTTTCATGTGATTTTTTTTTCATCAAACTGATATAAGGAATATGTTGTTGCATACAAGGAAACATGTTTTTCTTATATAAATTTTCTGAAATCAATTAAATCATTTTATGCATTCATTTGCATTCCTTTAACAAAAAACTATAATATGGACACTTGATTCCTTTTAAGTCCTTTCAGTCAAAAATAAGAATTTTATACAACATCCGATAATTGTTGGATTTGTAGCTTTTTTTTTTCAATATTCTAATTGTAAAAACACAAAAAATATGATAGTTGTAATATACTAGACACTATGAAAATCTAAAATTGTTCTTTAAATTTTTTTATAGTTAGACACTCTTTTTTGGTAGCCCAATCGTGAATGGACCCACAATGGACATAGAAATTTTGACTATTGACATTAATAAATTGATTTTGTTGACATTCACAAGTTTGATTAACATTTAAAAATCCTTCGTCTTTCTTGTGCAAAACAAAAATATGTACCAATCAAATATAACTATAGACCTTGAAATCTTGAGTTGGATATAAGCATTTGAAACTCCTATCCAATATGCTTGATTACCATATTAATAAAATTGTTAAGCTATGTTTTTGGATAAAGTCATGGTAGAATACAATTTTGATATGTTTCCATTTATAATTTTGCATGCCATCAAAAGCCACATAATTTATTTCACTAGGTATTTCCCTCCATATTTTCTTCAAAAATTCACCACTTTAGTTGCTCATGTTTGGAAATTAGAAACCTTCATCAATAGTATCTACCTCTACAAAAGAGATTCATGTCCTTGAAAGCAAAGAACTTCAATCAACTATGTCTATTTGCATGTCTCCAAGAAAATGGCTCATTTTCTTGAACTACAAACCAAAATTAACATGTATTCAAGCATGAATGATGAATTGACTTGATTATTTTTGAGGGCAATTGGATTTATGAACATGTTCCCATCAAAGTTCCCTAATAAAATATCTCAATATCATAGCACTAGAAGTTTCAAAACAATTATTGTTGCAAAATAAAAATATATTATATTAGTAAAATATTATGGAATGATGTTCAAATATAGTGCAACCAATGCAAAATTATTCATGGAGAAGTCACTAGGCAAATGTCTCATAAAAATGCATTTATCCTATTTTCATTTTTTCTTGATATAGTTTGAGTACATTAGCTTCTTACCAGAGTGCTAGACTCAATGGCTTGGTTGTAGCAATAAATGGAAACAAATAATGGTCGCCACCTTGTTCTTCATATCCCCAAGTCAACATATCATTTGTTCCACCCTTTTCATAAACCAACCACCTTCACTAGATCAACTCTTGGAGATGGTATTGCATTTTGTAAACCTGTTCACGGTAAAAAGCAATTAGCAATTTACCACTTGCATCTATTTACATTAAGTTTTGTCCCATATTCTTGTATGCTTTTAAGAACATTCTAGACTTTCTTTGTGACTTTAATGTAACTTCTTCACCTCAATTAGCCATTAGTTCCACCATTCAAGCAAGGGGTGTGTCACACTTTGGCCTTGCCATTTACATTAAAAACTATCTTGATGAAAAGAAGAATTATGGAAACTCAAATACTTCACCATGCAAAAATATAATCTTCAAAAAATCCTCTAAAAGAAACCAAAATCCTTCAAGATATTATTATAACTCTATAACTAATCTCAAGTTTCAACACTAGCCAAAATATCATCTTTCAAAAATCCTCATATGAAAATAGACCTATTACCTAGGGGCCAAAATCCATCAAACAACCATACTCTATAATGAATCTAAACACAATATCCTTGCCTTGATAGGCAAGGCCAACAAAATAAGGAAGTGCTTTTACAATTCTCAAGATTGTTATTACAAGTTTTGCTCCCACCTCAGACTCCTCATATTATCATTGAGTTGTCAACACTCTTTCCAAATCAAGTTGGGTAGAACTAGCACTTCACTAATGCCATTTAGTTCTTATTAGATTCAAGTGGAACCTCTTATTTGCCACACCTTTCCTACATACTCTGAAACTGAATTCTCTTCGCACTTTAAGACTGTCCATTTCAAACCTTACCTTTAGTATTGTCACTCTAGAATTATAAGCCAGCTGAATGCTCAAGAAGAAAGTAAATACTTCTATTTTACATGTTCAGAAACTTGCAGAAGAATTCCAATAGAAGCATGTTTTCTTTTGAGAACTACACAAAGGGATAGGATAGGTTGGCTACTCACATTAGATGTAAGATTGTCTTGAAGCTCCAGCAACCAAGCAAACAAACACTTTGTACAAGAATGGAACAAGCAAGTGACACATGAATCACAGGCCGGCCCTCACCAAAATACTTCCAACATGGAAATCTTTGAAATACCTTCAACAAAATGGAAATGAGGGATGCGGGTAGTGGCAATTTGCTGCGGCTGCTGCCACTAGTCTAAAACAACAATTTGAAGTAAATTTTTATGGCTGTATCTTTCAGCTTTCTTGGTTGTTTAGGTGTACAAGACACATGACTTTTGCATCCACCCCTGGATTGCATGGTATTTTCCTTGTAGAAGAAAGCATGACTTTTGCATACAGCCCTGGATTGCTTGGTTTTTTCCCTTGTAGAAGAAAGCATGACTTTTGCATACAGCCCTGGATTGCTTGGTTTTTTCCCTTGTAGAAGAAAGCATGACTTTTGCATACAGCCCTGGATTGCTTGGTTGTTTCTTTGTAGAAAAAAGCATGACTTTTGCATCCATTCCTGGATTCGGGGATCATCCTTACATCATGTCAGTTATATGATTGCTGATTTATAATACCTCTTTTGCAGCACCGTCCATTCCTTGACTTTTGACTAAAATTGGACAATATTAAACTAGCTCGTACTTCAGCATTTCAAAAGTGAGGATTATTGACACAAAGTGTGTGAAACACTTGCAAAATTGTATCAACTATAAATTAGGGATGGGATGTACCCAAAGTTTTTTTTTTGGAGGAGCCAATTTAATTGGCACATCACCAGTTTTAAAAAAAAACATTGGGTACTCCTCAAAATAAAAGCATAGAGGTGCTTCCTTTGGCCCCCCTTTTTAGCTTAGATATATATCCATCTATCTATGAAGGGAGGTAGGTTGTTTGTTTTTATTTGTTTATCATGTTGAGATCTTCCAAATTATGGTGTTTCTTGCCACATTATTTGGTACCATTGGAAAGCCCTCAATGAGTGGGGTGCACCGAGTTGGTTTCATAACATTTCAACTACTTGTGGAGAAGTTATTGAATACTGAAAAAAAAAATTCACTTAAAATTCATTTAAAACATAACTACAAATTATAGGGGAATTTGGGTATTGTTGGAAAGCCCTGGGTGATTAGGATATAATGAAAGCAATTTAAGAAATTTTAGATCTAAGGTGCAGAGATATTGAATTTTGAGTAATTTTTCTCACTGAAAATTAACTTAAAATATGTTTTTGGCCATTGAGCTCTATTGTCAAGGCCCTATTCACACTTGAGCTAGCAGCACATGCCAAACTAGCATATATCAGAGTTTAATTTTGGGCAAAACATATGGGATAAAAGTGTGGTGGTATTTGGAACATCTTGGGAGGAACACTTTGAGAACTTGATGGGAACAAACTGGGAACACATTGGGGACAACAACAAAAACAAAAAATAAAATCATCTACCCTCCATGTAATGGCTGAAAACTTTTAGGATGAAATTTAGTTTCATAGTAATAAAATTGCCATCAATATAACATTGGACCCATTGAGACTTCAAGACAAAATTGTGGAAAAGCTTAAGACATCATTCTTTTGGAGAGGATGTATATTTATTTTTTCCTGGTAGCTTTAGTGGTATTTAAGTCATACATGCACAATATCAATAGCAGAAGATACATTGAATGTTGTTAAACGTTATTTTAGTCTTCATTGTCTTCATTACAAAGTAGGTTTAAAAACAAAAACCAAATAAACCAGAATTTTTCAAAACAGAATGTTTTTCCCAAATTCCCTTTTTGAAAAAAAAAAAACAACAGAAATCATCATCGGGTGCTTCAGATCTTATTTTTTAATATTTTGAATATTGCCAAATTTGGCTAAATACATTTATGAACTATCACCACTTGAGCAACATCACGAAATTGAAAAAAAAAACTCTGCCATGGACAGTATAAAAACATATTGGAGAAGAAGCTTGGTTACCTCTAATAATGAAAATTTGAATATGGTTTCAAATGTTGGCATGGACTGTGGCACACCATTTTTGCTTTCATGTGCATTGTAAACTATTAATGGGAATTCATAATTCTCCTTTCATTTTTCCTAGAGTTTTCAACATGTTGCCAAAGTCAAAGGAATATGGTCTGTGCATTGCCAGTTCAACTTTCCAAGTGATGGCTTTCTGATGTTTGTGGGTTTTCATCCTTCATTGACCTATAAGTTCTTGGATGACTCAACATCATCTTGTCATTGGTTGATGATTTTTTTTTAATTTTTTTTTTGGGTTGTTATTACATTGTAAGAAGCTACCTAGGTCATTGTAATGGTTCTAAGGTCATATCCCCTAGCTTCAAAATTTGACAACTTCATGTGGTTTGGGGGCCTTGTTCAACAACAAACTTCTATATTAAAGAAATTCTTAAATCAGTTGCATCCATATTTGTGACATTTCATCCACAATGATAATTTACATCAGCATTTTTTTGTCAAACATCAGTTTGAACGCCTTAATTAAAGACAACTAAACAATTTTGTCTATTGAGCAAACTTATGAATTGTTTTTGTTGTTTTTTTGCATCATAATCAATTCCCAAATACATGGTTGAGAACCATTGGTTATATTACTTGTTATACATCGGTTATACACATTTTTAAAACATTAATTTCTAATAATTACATTTTTTTTCTGATTTCTCTATTTTTTATTATACTTTTTTTAATATTTTAAGATTGATAACCTACTTGGATGATACCCAGGGATCATCTAGGTAGGTTATATAAAATTTGAAAATTCAATAATAGGTGAATAAGTTATTTGCTAAGTTTAAAAAAAAATCAATACATACATGACTGGAAGGTTATTGATCTACCTAAACCCAGACTCAATTGGTTACCTGGGTCAATTGGCCAACACTAGTAAAAACCTGGCCACTAAAAGCTTTTAGTGTAGTTGTAAGGACTTGGGTAAACCAGCACCCACCACATTGGTACCATAGTAAAAATCCCAAAATCCATTTAAATTATTTTCTAAATATTACTAATATCCCGTGTGTAGATTAAATCAAAGGCTCTGGGTGCAAATCTTTTTTTGGGCTTAATATGGTCACTAAGAGGCCTCATTCAATATTGTGGTACCAACATGGGTGCTAGTTCACCTTCTCCTATTTGCAGGGTGCCTTACAAGGCGTTTTTTGAAACACCTGCTATGTCATTGTTTCCCATGATATGTAACGCAGGTATTTCAAGGGTATGTCATAGGATCTTTTTAATAAAGAAAAGGCAACGGTTGTTACCCTATGTAAAGCCCTTGGGTGCAAGCTTTACCAAATTTGGGCTTGCCCTTGGCTCCACCTCATGGGGCTGATATGCATGTCAAGCCCACCCCTTTTGCTTTCACCATACACCTATTACAAAAAAAAACATTGCCCTTATAAGGACGCTCAAGCTCATAGTGAAATAATATTTTCACTATCAAAATGATAGTAGTGTCCATTCAGCATTTCATCCATATAATATACTTATAGAAGATTTCATCAAGTTTTGTATTTATATTATTAAAAATATTTAATTTTATTTAATCATGTTTGATGATCATCTCTTTTGGTGGATATTGACATGTATGGATGTTGTCAGGTTTGGAATAAAGGAGGCTGGTCTTTGTGTAGGCAAACATAAAATATGAATAACAAATTAAGTGTGGTATCAATTTCAACACAATTGTAAGACAATGCCCAACAAGAAAAATATTTTCAATATTTCTTTACTATACTCAAATTATGATTGATGTTTTAATTATTTTTTTACACAATATTATTAAAGAAAAATAATCAATCTGGTGATTAGAACCTCCCTCTTCAACCAAACTGTAAAGGTTTTTTTTTTTTTTAATATTTTTTTTTATGGATGAAATTAATTAAAAAAAAAGTGTTTCAACAATTTTTTTCAAAGCTAGATACTGGAAGAGAGGGGGACTTTCCATGGGGAGAAGGAGACAAGTCCTAACCATGTTCCACTAGGGAAAGACTTCTTTTAGAGAAAAAGTGACTAAGTTATCATAGGGAACAACTTCCTTCCAAGAGTAACTTTCTGAATGTTTAAAAAACAAAAACAAAGATAAACTTTGTTCAAATAAAAAATTATATCATTGGAAAACTCTCAAAGTGTAAATATCGAAAGTGAAATTTCATTTTCGATTTGAAATTATAATCTCAAAATTATAGAAAAAAAGAATCAAAAATAAAAAATTCAAATCTCGTTGTTCCTGAAGGCAACTTGAAAAAAAATTCAAAGCATTTTGCTCTCTAGACATGCTCGTTCTCTTTTTCACTTCTTCTTTGTTAATCAATTGTCTCCAGAATTTAAAAAGTATTTAAACCTTCACTGGACACACCCATAACCATGAAAATCATTAGAAAATAACAAGAAATGAGAAACATATGATAAAAGTTTGGTTACTGGCTTGTGGCTTGTGTTGGATGATGGCTAATTAATTTTGGGTTTCAAACATTTTCAACGGTGCCATGATTTCATTTTGGAACAAAGAAATGACAACAAATTTCCTATGCCAGGTGGAAGGCTATGATCTGCCACCTATGCTAGGCAGTCAGATCCGTATTGTTGCATTAACAACAATGCAAAGATCCTGATTCCTGGTTCTTTCTTTTGAAATGAAAAAGAAACTTCACGGGGTCAGTTATACTGGGCCCAGTTTTTTTAGGTGCAGCGATATGTATGCAGAAAGTTTAACAACAACAACAACAATGTTGACTGCCACTGTGCCGAACTGATCCTCTTTTGAACTCAAAATCACAGAGAATCCCTACATATGTAAACATTTTGGATTGTGGCCACAGCTGATGTTGTTTTTACAGCTTCTGTGAGTTTTGACAATTTCAACTGCAAAGTTTGCAGAGATTTTCTTTTGGCCGAGGATGCATTTTGCAAAGAAGGCATGACCACACAAATGTGCCTATGCCTGTGAAGGACTATGATGTCAGATCCACAAGTTGTTTCAACAACAACAACAACGCAGGTCTACAATATTTTATTGTTAGAGGAAAATGGTCAGTAACTGCAGAGTTTGTGGCGTTGTTTAGCGACTGTGCACTTTTCAACAACGGTGTGAAGATGATTGTGCCTATTATGCCAGATGGAAGGCTCTGATGTCATTTAATGCATGTTTGTTTAAACCACAACACAAATCTACTTTCTTCCATTATTTTATGAAAAGGTAAACACTTATGGAGGTGAGTGGTTAGCAATGGTTGGCCAGGTATCTGCTTGAGTTGGTAAGAGCTCCTTCTGTGCAACTGTAGAAGATTCTATGGTCAGTAGAAGGTACCGGATTACCTACTCTAGTGCTACCTGGAACTGAATAGAAGTAAAAAAAATTCAAAACCACTGTCGGCCAGTTATTTCTAAAAATCAATATTTAGGTAGGTAGGTGCAAATAGATAGGTATGTAAGTAGGTGGGACTAGGTAGGTAGGTAGGTTAGTTGGACTAAGTAAGTACGTAGGTAGATTAAGGAGGTAGGAAAATGTTTAATTTTGTTATAAAGATTTAACCTTTGGGGTTAAACTTTTAAAAATGTTAAGCTCCTTTGGCTCATCCCAATGGACATGTGTTTTTTTATGTACAAATGTAAAACAAAACCTTCTCCTTATATAATTCTCAAGATGGAAATGGAGGACAAAACATATGGGATAAAAATTGAAGTTGTAACTTAATTGTAAACTAAATTGCAACTAATTTTTTTTAATCTCATACCCCTTTTTAATTTTGTAAATTATATAACTAAGTAGATAAGTAACTAACTGACCATTTAAATAACTAAATAAAAATTTATTTAGTTATACATTATTAATTCATAATTCATAAATAGAAAAATAAATGACTAAAATAATAATCAATTAACCAAATTATTACATATAAATTTTCATTAATGACTTTTAAATTTAAAAATAAATAAATAAATATTAACCAATTAATAGTTTATATCTAAGTAATAAATAATTAACATATTCATTATAAGTTATTAAATAATACTTCATAATTTAGTTAATTAATTAATAGATAAAATAATTTAATTAATAATTCTATAATTCAATTAAGTAATCAAATGAATAGAAAATATTAAATAAATAATATCTATGCAATAAATAATTTAAAAAATTTAATTATAACTTATATTTTTTCATAAATAGAAATAAGTAAATGATTAAAAAATTAATTAATTAATAATGAAATAACCAACTTACTAGTTATAATTTTAAATAATAATTCGTAAATAAGAAAAATATTAATGAACTAATATATATATATATATATATATATATATATATATATATATATATATATATATATATATAAAAAAAAATATAT
>Ga0116227_10004225_pt1 | contig 31279 bp, 22 predicted proteins | sample S1TSphgellanicum_FD_89693 | JGI IMG/M metagenome (GOLD analysis project Ga0116227, IMG submission 89693) | Host-associated microbial communities from peat moss isolated from Minnesota, USA - S1T2_Fb - Sphagnum magellanicum MG | ecosystem: Host-associated > Plants > Peat moss > Unclassified... | reverse complement strand
AGTATAGAGGGTGTGTGTATATATATTTTATATTTAAAAAAAATATGTATTTTTATGTTGATTTTTTATATATATATATATATATATATATATATATATATATATATATATATATATATATATATATGTTTAAAAAAAAGTTATTTGTGAAGCTATGGACACATGGTATTCCTCATTATCTATTAAAATTTTGTTTGTGACTTTTATGGGATGGGACCAGACAAGACCAACTTTGTTTACAAATCATGCAAAAACTTTGTTGGAGGCAAAATGAAATTGTGTTTGGAAGATAGTTGATCACATTTCCATTTCTTCTTATGCTCAATTGTGGATTTTTCATGTGTCTTTTATGTTTTGGTAGTATTATGACTCATCAACAACCTTTGTAGATAGTGTAACTACAAAGCATGGATTAATGCGTAGATTAAATCATATATCCACCAAATATTATCATAATTTGTGGATAGTTTGTTTTCTGTTTTTAATAAAAAAAATTGTTCAGATGCATATTGAAGAAGAAAAGGTATTAATAATTTTGTGTAGCCAAATGGCTTACATTTTGGACAAAAACCCAATATAAAATATGTTTTAATCATAATTTTGACACAATACATATTGTGTCAACATGGAGGGTACGATTTAATAGTGATTTTTAAAAAAATTTAAGAAAGGTATCCATATATTTGATTAATAAGCAAGACACTTAATGTAAATTTTTTTTCCTTGATTTTTTACAAAGAAAACAAAACAATCAATATAAATTGAACAAATTTTTTTATGTCACTCCTTCATTTTAATTTTGATATTTTTCAAAAATTGGAATTGACAATTCTTTGATTTTGAAATTCCAAGAAACTAGAACTAAGGGTTTCTAACAAAATCAAATACCTTACAAAACATTGGACATAACCCATTTCCAAAACCATGAAAACCTTTCTTACTTGGTTAATCAGCTAAACCACACTTAAGGGATTTTGTCAATGGTACCATCGTAGGTGTTGGTTCAATCAAGGCAACATTTTTCAAAGAAAAAACAAATTTGGTATATGTTAATGATTTTGTCATGCTAAGTAAAACTTAATCCAAAACTCCTATTATATAATTCCTACATATAGATCTAATGCATTAATTAACATTTAATAAAATGACAACAAATTTGGGTCTTTGGGGCCTTAGTAGATTGATGTTATACATAGTTATTTGTATTGACATTTTAAATATGAAAAAACTTCTTTGAGGTTTATGGTATGAAAGAAATGAGCAATGTAATAGAAAATACATCATTCTTTCCATCTTATAATGTTTTGATTATGTGTGCCAAAACACGCCAACAACAATCCAAAAATGAAACCCCCAATTTAGAACAATATAATCGTTCGAATCTCATGGCCAAGGAAATAGGCTCTAGATAAATCCAAGGTTATAAGTAGTTTCAATCCAAATCTGCAAATTATGGGCATACTAGTGTTTTGTTGGCTAATGTTTTCAAAACACTTTTAGACCATTTTGTGAACACCTATGTTCACTTGAAATCCTTTGGACTTGACTTAGACAAAAAGATTTGTCAAATTGACAAACTATTTGTAGCACTTTCAAATAATTATTGATGATATTGGGCATATGTTTATTGTAGAGCTCAAAAATGCCCAATGCCACATACTTGCATGTGGACCAAAGAACAAGCGACTCTAATATGTGTTGTTGTGATATCCTTGCTTTGGAGCTTCTTATCATAACTTCTTAGCAGAGTAGAACCGTAGCTTAAACTCAATCTTTTTCCACAGAGACAATGGATAGCCAGAAGGTCACATCTGCAAGCAAAAAAAGAAACAAAATCAAGGGACATGAAAAGATCTTGCCTGTGCGCTTCTAAGTAATCTCCTCTTGGAAGAAGGTCCAATTCTTGATCAAATGTGTCATGCTTATAGCATCCGGTGAAAGCTTCATTTGATACAGTTTGTTGAAACAAAAAGCTTCACCTTATCTGTGCACCACCACCATGATTAGCCCTCCCATATCTATTTTCTGAGGGTTCTTTCAGGACTTATTTTCCCCCAAAAACAGCCAGATTGGTAGTAGCCCCATAGTGTAGTGTAGCTAAAACACATCCCTTTCAAAAGCATGAAGGTTGGCCACGACCCATCAACAAGTCCCACACACCATGAACATGGATCATTCCAACGAAGCACAACCCCATGGAAAAAAGCATCTAAGAATATACCTCATAATAATAGGTAGAGAGGATCAAACATACATAAAACTTGTTATCCCTCAGGCCAAGTAATTCTCACCAAATTTGTAGTCAGGATTCCAGAGATTCGGTTGCTACATATGTTTTCTGGCTGCCATCTAATCATCTTCCAGTCATGGTTTGGTAGTACAAAGTTAAAGTAGCAGCTGTAGCAGTTGTCTCTATGAACTAGCTGTTGGATGTTGTGCCACTCCCAGCTATTTTGATTTCTACAATCACACCATGTCAAACAGAATGGAATTGGAAAAAAGCTTGTGAAAAGTCAGAATGGGTCAGCAAGAACAAAGAAGAGAGGCAGCAAGCTCCATGAAATGAGTCCAAAGTGGTGTACAATCTGTGAATGATGGGACTACATACCTCAGCCCGGGTTTCTGATAAAAAACTAGAGGCTGAATGGTATATACACTGCTGCAATCATGGAGCAGCCACATATCGCTCAATAACTCTACCTATAAAACCTCACATCCTTTCATTCTCATAAGGTGCATTATGAAACAATAGAAAGTTCTCCTGGAAATGAATCTCATTGATTTTACTTTACCCTTGAAGATAATTGATTCAGTATTCACCTACCAAAGCCGATAAAACTCTACTACTAAAACAAATTGGGGGAGGGGAGCAAGCAAATCAGGCTAGGGTAGTCCAATTTGTTGTACTGAGCAATAGTGGCATTGCCTATACTTGTTCAAACAATTAGACTAGATCAAGAACAAGCACTCAGCAAAGATTCTAATGAATTCTGTTCAGAGATTCATGGTAGCAAGCTGTAAAGCTAGTCGCTCATATTTATCCAAGCTGTGTTCTTCAGCATAGTGTGCGATAAAGTCGCCCTCTTTATATTTGTCCAAGTCCCATGTGCATGGGCTGTTCATGAATCTGGAAGACCCAATGCAAAACTCAGTATCATGCAATGAACCAATCCAATGAGTCAGTTCCACTTAGCGCAGAATCTTCATGCAACAACAAATGAAGTCTAAGACAAAAACTCCGTGGCATTCTCATCCTCAAGGACTGATCAGCTGGTTATGTGAAAGGAACTTAGTCTTCTGTCAGTCTTTCTAAACAGAAGACACATAATTTTGGGATGCCTCGAGATCAGCATTAAACCACTAAAAAGGATAACAATCCTTGTATAGAATGAGATTTTTGAACATACCGGAAGGGGATGATGGCAACATGTGCATTAAAATCTTCCTTGTTCTTCATACGATAAACCTTCACAGCATCATGCTCCAAATTACTGGTTTGAAAAATGGACGATGTGTGGAGTTTATACTGACTCTCCAGAAAGGCCTGCACCGCATGCCCACTAAAAGCTTAGAAACATGGAAGCTACAAAGGGATTGACTTTTAGGGAACATAATAAGTAAACAGAAGCAAATAACTAACAGGCCTGCTGAAGCTTATCAGTCAGCTTGTCACATAACTGGTAATTGCTCTGAATACAGTATGCATATTGCTATACACATGGATCTATGAACTTTATTGTGAAGCTCTAGTGCTGGACCCCAGATGTTTGATGTTCTGGACCTCAGAGCTTCTTTGCAAGTCCAATTGCTGGATAAGCTTCAGGGTTCAATAACATTGGGGCCTATGATGTCTGCATCTGAATAATTGTGCCCCAAAAAAATCCTAGTGTGAAAATCAGTGTCAGGCCCAGCTGGTGAACACTAATGATATAGTTTATCAACTTGCATATTATGCTGTTGAGAAACTATTCTCTTGTAAGAAATCAGCCCTTCTGCACCTAGTCACTCAGTACCATAATTTAAAAACCTTGGATCACAACTGGTTTGGCTGTTCTGAAGGGGGTGGCAAGGAATGGTTAACCTTGGTCCATGGAGAGCTTCGCATGATATAAACACCTGTATTGATGGAGGACTTTGGATCGGGGTCAGCATCATGGCTCTGCTGAAAGTCTGAAGTATAAATCACATCTTTGCCTGAGACATTGTATTGTTCCAAAGAAAGAATACTTTCAACTCGAATTGTCTTGTTTCTGACAATGGCATCAGCTTCCATGGCCACCACTGTCTCTGCAAAACTCAGCAACAACATCATTGCTTTCACCTTTGTCCATGGAAAGGGACGAGAAAAGTCCAATGGTGTTCTGACTTCGCAGTAACGGTACCCATGTAAGGCTGCATATGTCAGCCTATTCTTTCGCAATTGCACCAAGTAGGCCTGCCATCATTGCACCACTGCCGGTACAAAATCAGCTAATTTCTCTATCACACCACTCCCTTATCCTGCTTTGTGTACTCTAACTCTAACTACCATCAAACAAATTACAACCCTAAAAATTACAGAATTGCAGAGAATCCCTAATTTCTTGTCAGTTTGTGCACACAAGTAAAACATGGGAGCCACAAGAAGCTCAAAATCAACATTGCAGTTCCCCAAATCCTCACATGATGCAGTAGTAGAGTTTGAGTTTCTGATTATGAAAAGTATTTCACACCTTGGGGAGATCAATTGCAACTGAAAGAATTGTGATGTTTCCAAGTCCAAAGCACAAAGAATTTGGTTTCTCAATCCACAGTAGCTTCTCCTGCTCAGCCCGGGATAAGTGAGCAACTGGTATTGTCTGGTTCATTTGCATGAGATTTGCCTGGAGAGATGACACTTGGTTTGGCAACTCTGCAAACAAACACCAACTCCTGACCCCCCGCATTAGGGTTGACGGAAATCACATTCTTGTCCTGATGTTATTGCTTACTAAAGTCTTCCTGAGCTTCCTTCAACACTGCTCCACATCAGATCCGAAACTTCCAGACAAAATGCCATCCGACTCTGTGGAATGGGAACAAAAACCACGTGCAACAGGCAAAAGAAACACACCGAGACTGAAACCCTTGCGATGATTCAGAGAGACAGTAGTGAAATAGTCTACCTCCAGACCTATGTAAGGGTATGGCTCGGAAGTGAGCCGTCACAGCGTACACAGCAGCCACAAGCGACATTGTATAGATCAGTCTGTAACAGCACCTCCCCCATCTTATTCCTGCTGCTCGCCTGCTCCTAGCCGCTGGCCACGCCTTCGGTGACCCCATCCGCCTTGTGTATCTCTTCTACTGTGCTGCCTCTTCCGCTACACTACATGCTTCCATCAAACATCGTCTCTTCTTCTTTCTTTCTTTCTCCCCTGTTCCTTATCCTCCTCCTCCTCCTCCTCCTCCTCTACTTCTTCTTCTTCTCCCTTACTCGTCAACCGATTCTTGGCAACAAACTAGAGTTCACATTATAAAACTGGGAAAAAAAAACCAGCGACAACTTCATAATCCCACCTGCAATCGCATTTCCTGCCATTCCTTGCTGCAATCTTTGAATCACTTTATCTCCCTCGTTTCTCCATCTTTGTGGTTGTCGTCTTCGGGAGAAAAGCTCCTACTCGCGATCTTCTTCAAGGCCATCAACAAACCACGCCACACCCTGACTCCAGCCTCTCGCAGTTCCCACTCCAGTTGCGATCATTGGGGCTAGCTAGCAAGCACCTCCTGTGCGTTGCACTCGGCCCGTCGTGGTCCTCCCGACCCGATCGGAGTTGCGAGTTCGCTCGACATTACGCACCCGTCACGGAGAACATTATGTGTTATAATGCTCTTTGGCAGCCAGTCATTTAATACTGGAACTGTCATGGGCACCCATTTCATAATATCAAAATAAATACCATGACATCCCACCCAATGCCAATGTTTAGCTATCATTGCTATTTTTATTTTTATTTTTCAAATGGGGTGTACAAACCCTAAAATTTGAAATTTTGACCATTTTTAGGATAACATTTGAAATAAAATAAAATAAATCATTAATCTTTGCACAAATATAAGGTCTAATTTATAACTTTGCAAGTTTGAATCCTTATGTTGTTGTTGATGACCTACTTAATTAATTAACACCAAAACTCTAGGGCATTCTTTGGAATAAGCATATGGTTTTACCTTTTTCAGGTGACAAATAATTATTTTATTTTTCAAAAATCCACTTTGATAATTAGAAAAAAGAATTTATGGAATTTTGGCAATAAATATAGCCAACTTCTTTTGCTTCTTTTTGCAAACTATTGGGGGAGACATAATGTTCCATCAAATTATAGGATAGAGAGAATGTTGTCAATTATTGGACACCTACCTTACAATAACTAGCTTGAAGCAAGAAGCACTTGAGTTTCCACCAAATTTTGATATCTTGTTCTCCCTTGTAATTTCAACATATCAAACAAATTATTTTTAAAAAAAAACTCCAACAATTTCAAAAATTATTGCCAAACTTGAAAAGTACTACAATAATACTATTCTTTTTGGAGGTGAACAACTCTCTTTATGGAATGGCAAGCTTTTGTTTTCTTCAAGAATATTTTATATATTTTTTTGAGCATCATTTGTTATAGATTGACACAAAATTGGCCATGTGTGTAGTGCCTTTTGTCATGTGTTTATGGTCAATTTTAATTGTGTGCACCCAATGCTACTTTCCTTTGCAAGTTTTTGTTTTTTGAAAAAAAATTCTTCAAAAATTTCAACACTTAGGAAAATAATGTAATTAGTGTTGAAACTGCCAAGGTAATGGGGTATATATATATATATAATAAGGTGGTAAAACTCATCAAGAAAAAAATACTAGCTTATATATATACAATTGACATTTTGAAATCTCAAAGAGGTTATAGGTTTTTTGGAAGTGTGGTATTTATTAATTAGCAAATGAAAATCGGGCAAGAGAATGAAATTTTGATTATGTAAACTTCAAATAAATTCTTTTACCACGTATTATTTGGACAATACTACAATTTTCTATAACTAGTGGTCTTGAGAAAGTGAAAAATTGGATGCGGAGCAAATTGTTGGATTTCTAGAATGGAAAAATATGTGCACCTCCAAAAACTACCCACTTAAACCCTAATTTTCAACTCTTTCTCCCTTCTTAAGGTTTAATTATGGAGACATCTTGCAAGATGGCAAATCTATTTTGAGATGAGCTTCATAGTGCAAAGTAGCACCCCCCAAAAACCCTTTTCTTATATGTGCACATGTTACTGAAAAATCATCTCCTTCCTTTGGACAAACACTAGACCTAGATTTTAAAATTTTCCATTCTTCATTTAAAAAGATCCTAATGCTTCAATGTGCACATCAACATGAAATAGCCTATGACCGGAACAAACTAATGGGACGGTTTTGTAGCTTCTATACATCAAACCTGGAGGTTGCATGTAGGTTTCTGGAATTGGTTAAAGCAAGAACTTAGAAACTATGTCCTAAAGAAAACAAAGAAATTCACAAAAAATTATAACTCCAAAAGACAAAGCAAATTCCATAAATCCCAATTTCACACTAAACCAAACTAGGGTTGGAGCTTTATCATCCCATCGAGCATTTGATGAAAACATGACTTCGATGTATAGAAGCTTTTATCACCCTGTGCCAACATGTCAACTATTAACACATGTAAACAAGATTATCAAAAGTCCATCAGGAGAACCAATAGTTCTGTAACATGTGGAAATCTCCCCATCATAATACTCATTACAAGATCAACAAGTCAAGTGCCAATATATCAAAATTCAATAATGATGAATCAAAACCATACATAGCATAGGTTCTGGTGTTGCACATGAAGTCTAAGAACTTACAAGGCCATTTGATCTATCAAAGCCTCTTCAAGTCCTTCCTATCTGCATAACCGGCAGCCATTTAAAATTCAGAACCAGTTTAGATACTTCAACATGGGGTACTAATAGAAGAAAATGTGCATCTGTGACAATTTACAAGGTCTAAGACCTAAAAGGCAGCAATGGCAACCACTTAAACCATTGAACAGCTTTGGCCCATTAATCCACATCACTATCAACATGACAGTGGAATTTTCAGTCACAGCTAGGACCATGAGCTTTAGAACAACCCCATGGTGTGACTGATCTGCTCCAACTCCTCCATGGTTTCGGTGTAACTTGTCACCCAACATGCACTGTAATATAGGAAAGAATAACTCATGAGAATTGAGAAATCTCCATACTAAAGATTGAGAAAGAAAGAACAAGGTTAAAACTTTTCCTTGAAGTCAGAAAAAAACTTCCAGATAATGACTTACAGAACCAAGAAATTTGAACACAGAAGGTACAAACTAGAACTAATACTAGTAATATACAAGCACAATCCACATTTATCTCAAGAGATATGATCTTGCCACCCAGCTGGAATGCTGCAAGCTCAATGAGTTGACAACAGTAAAATTTTCAACTCAAATACTTGTTAAACCCCTGAATAGTTATCTACACAAATGGAACACCCTCACTTGCCTCTTCTCATAACCTACACAAGATGACGGAGACTAACCTTCAGCCATAGTGCACATTTGGGACCTGCCAGGTGCCATATGCTACTGACATTGTACAAAGTCTCATGTAAATATGGATCCAGCACCTGCATCATATGATATTCTATTCTCTAGATGCTTGAAAAGAAGCCATGGTTGTAGCAAAGATTTTATTTTGAACTTCTGTTCTAAACAAGTAACTGGAAATATCTGCATAAGTACTGAGGACTTCTCCACACATATAAGTCCACCTGAATAGAATTGAGAGATGACCTGATACCACCTTTAGCAATTTCAGATCTGATAAAATAGTAGCAACATATCAGCAAACATGGAAAAACTGGAAACTTGACCCTGAAGAACAGAGAAAAGAGAAAAATAAAACAACAACTGAGGAGCTGTGTGAAAAACAATGGAGGATCATATGCATTTTCAGAGACCCCCAAAAGCAACATGTATGATATTGCCTACAGACCATAACATCTGTTATTACCAGTAATGGGATAATACAACAAAGAAGTACACCAAAGCACTAGACCCTGTCCGTTATGAACCAACAATGATGATACAAGGATAATCATCTCCACATTTGAGCAACCTCTCTACAGCATCTGCACAATATAGTAGACTTCATGTTTCAAGGAACTCAGTATATGTATTGAGGAACCTCCAGTGGAAATCTGGCCACAAGTGCAGTGAAAGCAGGGCCCTCTGGCTGTGTGAGCCTGCCAAGAAAAAGCAAATGCAAACAACTTGGATAAGCCTTGCCAAGCTCCAAAGAACATCAGTTTCTTCAAGAATCTAAAATGCATGATCATACAATTCAACTTTCCAACATAACATTACTCCCTGCAAAGCCAGGAAATTCCACATCCAAGTGATTGCTGACTTTAATGCAATCTTCAGGTGCACAAGTAGTCAACTGACTCCCTGATCAAACACCAAAATCAAATAGTCTAGCTAAGGACAATGGACTTGCTGAGAATATAACATGCACAAGTATGTATGGGTAATAGATACCTTCCCGGAGTAAACGTGAAATCTCCATCAAGTGATCCACTCTTGGCACTCAGTCCAGTACAGCTCTCGTACACAAATTCCTCATCACCTTCCCTGAGCAATGGAAACTGAGAGAAAGACAGAGCAAGCAGCTTAAGCCAATCATTAAGGGTTATCCTAGAAGAAAAGAGAATATCACTTGTCCTGTACCTGAGCTGCAGGCAGCAGAAATCACTTACCAGTCCAATGACTGCCTCCCCACGCACTTCATTAACTGTATCATGAGCTCGTATGACCCAGTGACGTGCAGAAAGTTGGCAGGAAGTTAAAGAATTAGCACCCTGCTCATGAGAGGGTAAAAGTCTCATGCGAACAGAGTAGGAAAACCAAAACCTATCCTCCAGCTCCTCCAACCTTGACAACTCTGGCACAAATACTGCAGAACAGCGGACCTGCTCCCCTCAAGCAGAACCCATACAGTAGTCACCACACATTCATCACATTACCAGTTCCTATTGAGCATAGGCTTCTGCCTTCTATTTCAACCTTGGTAAAATAGTGCTAGCCAGCTTGTAATGTTTCTGACATACCAAATTCAGGTGACCTTCACTTCCTTAACTGGCCTTCACAAAACTGAATGTGGTTCACACTTCTCTGAACCATACTTTCAAGGATTCAGGAGTCTCAACTAAAAAATCCTGAACAGACTGCTTGTGAGAAAACAAAGCAGACCTGAACCCCACGTGTAACAGCAGCAGTGCAAAGTGGGGATGTCTCAGGATATAGGCTAATGCTGCCACTGCCCCCTTCTGTGCGTACATGGAACATGCCTGTGTGTAGTGCTTGTGCATACCCCTCCAGCCATCGGAGCATACCATCCTGTGGCTCTCTGCCTACTTCACTGCCTTCAGTGGGCACACAAAGCATCATCTCTCCATCAATAAGCAAGTTTCTAGTTCCCACATAAATATTTCCATCATCACAGTCAAGGAAAAAGAATTTATTCAAGTGACTTGAGGCTGCTACAATTACACGATGTGATCCTGGTGGTAGCTGAAGGTGAGGTACAATGCGTTGTGTCAATTTCACCACCTGCAATTTCACAACATACATTCCATGAAGAAAGAGGCTTGATACAACCCATTCAAAAAGATACATTCCACAACCAAAAACTACATGAACACAGTAAAATCTACCACAAAGGCCTGGCACTTAGCACTATGATGCAAAGGTGTGAGTCAGCATGAATGAAACAGTGCACCTGGCACAGAGACAGCAGATGCATGTTAACAAAATAGCATAAGAAGCTGTAGTACTACATGAAGCTGTGAGTCAGCATGAAGGAAACAATGCACCTGGTGCAGAGACAGCAGATGCACATTAACAAAATGGTGCGAGAAGCTGTAGCCACCAAAAAGCCCCACATTGTTTTGTAGATCACTTGTCGATTCATCCTCATCAGCATCAGATTCAGGAATTTCTTGACCATTACAAAGACGGTATAACAAATGCACTGCTGGAGGAAAATTGCAATGCAAGATTCTCTCTGTCTCTGCCAATTCCTGCTGCGATGCACCTAAGAACAACAAAGTTGTGATGAACCAACCAGGTAAGCACCCAGATGTTCACTCCACTTTATAGACACCACTGGACAAGCACTGTGCATGAAGGGAAGAAGACCCCTGAAATGAACCCCAAACCCTAAACATCATCATGGCACCTTTGTCCCAAGCCTGCAGTTTACAGGGTAGAATGAGAAGATGGCAACCACAAGAATGACTTTGAATGCCTACCTGGTGCCAGTGATTCTGCAACCTCACAAAAATTCTCTTGCATCCATCCCCGCAGCATTTGCCAGCAACATGTTGCCCGTGATACCAAAGCTGAGGTCTTGTTCCAAGCATGGTATGTGTCCTGAAGGGTTCCAACATCATAATTTCTGCTTATAATGGTAGAACCACATAGATTTAAAAAGCCTTGTCAGAAGGAAAGCATGCTTTAGTCATAAATTGTCAAAGCTATAGAATTCATGGCCATTGCTGAAGATATCCATCATACTTTAGCATTTAACAACAACAACTAGTTCTTCAGCTCCTGAAATGAAATTCTCTTATCCATCAAAACCCTACATGACTCTCCATCATCGTTCATCACGGTCCTCACATTACCCCCTCCTTACCTTCCAAGAGCTGCAAGGTTTGCCGAGGGGATCGTCCAAAAAAGCTAGAGGAAAATCACGTCGGCAATATGATTCCCATAACACCTCCTGATAGGCTGAGTGTCGCCATAGTCGCGCCACACATGCGGATCTCGCACAATCACCAGCGCTAATCTTGGCTAGCACCAGTTCCAGTACCGATCCAGGCAGCTCCTCCATCCCTACCTACGTACCACACACTCCCTCCCTCCCTCCTTCTCTCCCACAACTTCTCTTCCCTTTTCCTCTCCTCTCTCTTTCTTCAATTCCAACACGAGAACAGACGCTCTTGCTCAACGAAAAGATGAGCAAACCTAGAATCCGCTTCTCAGAGCAACTGCATCAGAAACTGCGAAAGAAAGAACCTCGTCAGTGGATACATCCACAAACCTTGAACCTCAGTTGATCCTGATGCACACACATACCGCAAAGCTTTCAAAGAAAATCCTCCACAACGTGAAAACAAAAAACACACTGCTGAGATAACCAAGAACACATCATACTCCCTACAATAACAACAAAAAAACCACAGAGAAGCATTCTGAGAGAATTAGTAGAAACGATCGCACCTTTGTATCCGACGACCGTGCGCGGCAGCGAAGCGCAGAGAGAGAGAGAGAGAGAGGAGAGGCGCGCGTGCACGACAAGAGCGGCGAGAAACGAAGCCGGAAATGCGCGGAAGACAGAGCCTATTGGCAGGCATGTGTAAACCCATAACACGGAGGGCGGTTGTGTTTATATCTGGTTTTAGGACTTAGAGCGTCTCCACCGGTGCCCAGTGTGTCACTCTGGATAATAAAATTAAATGTCTAACTTTAGCTGATTTTTTTTTGGCAACCCCACCGGTAACTGGAACTGCATATACCTGCGAACTACTAATAGCAAACGACCTCGAATCGTTATGATCGACAAATCAGAAATACTGAGCCGCAGTCAGGTCCAATTTATAACACTCTTCTTTGGAGGTGCACAACTGTGTTGCGCATTTTACCAGCCACGGCAAGCTGCACGAATTGGTGCAGAAAAACCAATTTCCTGAGCTAAACCGGCACATTTTGACTTTTTCACAATAAATTTTACTGTCTAGAGTCACATACTGAGCACTGCGGAGATGCTCTTAGAGCCTGTCCAGTGGTAGCAGTAAAATGGACTTTCTAGTATGTTTTGGATGAAGTATTATCGTCGCCCAGTGTAAAATTCTATTGATGATGATTCATTGGACCTGGTTTATGTAGGATAGTTTTAAGTTCCATTAGTCATAAATTGGATAGTTTTAAACTGGAATTTGTTTAGCCCATTCTCAAGAAGTGAAGAGATATGGAAATATGTTTTCTTTTGTGTTTTTCTAAAGTTTTTCTTTCAACATCATATTCACAAGAAGATTTTGAATATTTTTTTCGTCAATTTGTATCTCATTTGTTTCAATTTAATGTCATTAATTTTATTTCAATTTATTTTTTTTAATTCAATTCAATTCAAGGTGCATCATTGCAATGTTGTTCACATTTCAATTTCATGTAGAAATGAATTCATGTTTCTTATTTCCAATTTTTTTTAAAAAAATTCATTTCACAAGGTTATTTGTTTTTTTTCTGTTTTTCACATGCTCTTAGCCTTGGTGTAAATGGAGGATTTATTGCATATTACACATCGCATCATATCATTATTACTCTTTAGTTGAAATTCATTTATATCAAGGTTTTTCAACATGTTATGTATTGACATAAGAACATGTGTTGTTTAATTTGGCTCCATGTGGATATTTTGACATTGTTCAAAAGATTATTAACAAACGAGGAGATGCCAATGCAAAAGGTGATAATGGAAAAATGTCTTTTGCATTTAACATATGGAAACAATCATAATGGGGTTATTTTAATATTATGCATGGTATTTTATTATTATTATTATTTTGGGGTTTCATAGATCATAAATTGTATAAATTTGTGTGATAACTTGCAATTATGTAAATATTATGTGGAAGTTATATATACAAAAGGCAAGAAGTACCAAATGTGAAAGCATGTTATGAATTTGATAATGATTCAATGAAAATGTGTTTCAAACACAAAACAAGAATGAAAGTTGACCATAAAAATAAAGATATTAGAATTTTGTGATTTTTTTAATCACATAAATTATGGTTTTTGATGAGACATTTTTGTCATGAGTTTTTTTCATATTCATAATTTTTTCTCCTTCATTATGGTTTGCACTCACTTAAAGTGTTACACAACAAGTGATGTTTACATCATTATGTGAAAAAAAACAATTGAAAAATTTAATGGACCAAAAAACAAAACATGTCTTATCCTTTTCAATGCTCTTCCTATTTTTTAATTTAAAAAATATTTTAATATCTGTTTTGATCATTTTATTAAGTTTTGTGCATTGCATTATTATATTACACAAGCCATATGATGTTAACCATTTATACTATTACAACCATGTTTTAAGTGACATGGGTATTCATCTTTCAAAAGCGAGGAAAAGAAACTTACATATTCATCAAATTATTTAAACAAGATGAAACACACAAAAAAGAAGAAGCAATAATACCCAAAAATTTTATCAAATAATGGTTAAATAAATATATTTGTGAATAGTATTATATTTGAAATTCACATATGAGATTCTTTTGTTTCATAAAATCTATTTTCAACAACATTGAATATAGATTTATGAGTGTTTACAAAACATTATACATGCAAAATGTCATTTGATCATTGATACAATATCACATACATGATATGAATAAATAAACTAAAATAATTTTGTGCATGTCTTACAACAAAATCAATGGTTACTAACACTTTATTAAAATAATGGCATGTTTGACAATCCATATTGTGATATCATAAATATATAAAAAGATATTCGCATGAATATTCTATCAAATTAAAATGATTATTTTATATATTCATGAATTGATTAAGTTTTTGATGTTTTCATTAAATTTCTTTTTGGAGATTGTTAATAAAATATTTAATATTTAATAACATTAATTATATGGGCAAATGATCAACATTTTTTTCATTACAAGCGTCATTGCTTGAGGATAAATCCTAATTAACTTCCAATATAAGAATCAATTTTTTTCCTATTATATGAATTTAAAATATCATTGCAATTTATGGAAACTTTTAAAACTATTATTGACATTGCATAATAAGCTAGAAGATGAAAATGTTCCATAAAACAAGGATGATTTGATGAGATCAAATGGTTTATATGTTTTTAAAATTCATTTGGTGATCCTTGTCCCTTATGCAAATATGACCTACTAAAAAAAAAAAATCCATTTTGTTTATACCATAGTTTATTATATACATGTATGTAATTTTTATATTCACATTTTATTTGTTATTGTAACACCTTGGCATCTTTGACACTAATTATAGCATTTGAAAAATAATTTATTTTTTCCAAAAACAATTTGTGAAAGGAAAATACATAGTCTTTTGGAATATTCAAGAATATATATATTAATTACATGAAAAGTTCAAATTCAGTAATTATTCTACAAACATGTGTTGAAGTTATATTTAAGTAATTAAAAAAATTATGAAATATATTAAATCATGTGTGTTTTTTACATCCCATAAATATGTTATAAAGGTTTTTTTTCAATATATGTCATTAATTGAATTAAATGCATGGGAAAATGAATGATTTATTGTCATATAAGATTTATAAAAAAACAAAGAAGGTGACAAAAAAGGAAAAAAAAATGATTTAGTTTGTGACCAATACATTGTTCAATGTTTGCAAATTGGGTTCAAATTAAGAGTTAATAAATTGGGTTTTAAACCATAAAAGTTAATCAAACCAAAAAAATTGAACTATAAGATTTTCCCCATTTTTTATGTAGTTGAAACATGTTCAAAGTTTGGCTGTAGATTTCAAATTCTACATTACTCAAAGATTTAATATTTTGGTTAAATCAATTGCATGTTAATTATAAATCATATTTTATCAATTTACTATCTCTATGCATCATACCAAGGTTTTGAAGACCTTCTTTTGTGCATTTCATTATTTAAAGAATGCATGATCAACATTCAAGTTCATTGTGTTTCACCTTTTCATTCAATAACTATATTTTAAAGTTTAATGGCTTATTAAATAACACATTGTGTATGTTTTGAAAGAAGAATCTTAAATTATAATTAAAATTTTTGACCTACATATCATAATTGCAAATTATCTTAGATGTTTTAAATTTTAACATTTTATTTCATATGAAAGGATCATGTATTGGTGTATTTTAAATCATTAAACCACATCCTAAATCCATAACATTACTCAATGCATTTAATATTGATTAATTTTCATAATGTTCATAATTCCAACAAGTGGTAACATTGGATTTAATTAAAGTTGAAAAATAGTATAATAAACATACATTAATATTAATTTTCAATTAAATTAACTGTAGAACCATAAAACTATTAAATTTTTAAATAATTTCTCGGGTAATATTTTAAGGGAAAACTTTTAACAAAATTAAAAACATATTCAAATCAACATTGAAAATGAAATACCCATAAATCTTTTATATTAAAGGTGACAACTCTGCATTATTTTTATCAATGTTATGTTTATGAAATTAATTAGACTTAATAAAATCATTTTAAACATCAAATTCATTAATACTTAGTGAGAAGTGACATTCAATAATCTTTTAATATCAGCTTCACACATGACTCGAGGGTGGACAGTTTTCCCCCCTTCTAATTTAATTTTGGGAATCAATAAAATATATTTGCCTCTTCAATTTTGGTCTTTTTCAAAATTAGTGGAAACTTGACTCATATAATATTTCCAAAGTTTTTTTAGGCTTTAATCCACTATGATTGTTGCTAGGCCAAGGTCTTGAAAGAACATTCAAAGATGGGATGTTGTCCTACCAAACATTTTCAAATTTGAACATCTTTAATTACAATTCAGATTAGTGTATTGTTTTGGTTTGGTAATCAACGAAAAAAAACACACATACACAACACCAAGGGTGACAAAAAATAAATAATCACAACAAATAGGAGTGCCAACAATGAACAACAAAATGGTAACAAACGATAACATGGGATACAAAAATGAATGCTTGAAACACAAGGGTTTTAAGTTGAACATGATTTATTTTTCTTTTCGAACAATAAGGTGCACTGAAATAGTGAGAGTTGAAAGCATTGGATACAATGTTGAAGAACACCAAGAAATGCATAAAGGACAATATAAGCACTAGGGTATAAAATATTTTATATTTTATATTTTGTTCAAACTAGGGGTTGTTGGGAAACATGGTAGGAAAGACATCAAAGGACATTAGAAAGGCCCCAAAAATTTGCTTTTGAGGCAACAAGGGGCACCAAAAAAACATCATGGGTGTTAAAAATGATAATGTTTTAATAGGGGAAAACTAAATATCATATTCTAGAAGTAATGAAAGTGGACATGATTTTGTGAACAATCTAAATATGATCATGGATTACTAATGTCCAATAACTAATTATTTTTTAAATAAATTTAAAATACATTATTATTTGACCTTGTGTAAATTGATTGTCACTAATAATGTGAAGGGATGCAAAGCCCAAGTTGTTTTGGGTTGTTAAATATGGCCATGTTGATAGGCCTTGCAATAAGACTAATATAGTGAATTGGATGTCCTCAATTGGTCAACTATAATGAATGACCCATGTAGTAAGGTTTGAATGTATTATTATTTTATTCAATTCATTCTTTCAAGTTTATAGGTGGGGGATGTGCAAAAAATTAACACAATTAAAAATTCATAAAGGCCTCAGGGTGATGGTTCATTAGTAAAACCCATTTTGGGACCCTAGGACCTCAAAAAATGTCTTTGGTTTCAATGTTCAAGCCTGGAGGAATGCATGTGAAACTTTTGTTGACCTTCTGGCAATGAGCTTAACTTGAAGCTATCAACATGTCAAGTTGGATATATGTTGTGATTCAAAAGAAAAGATTCATAGAGGCTCAAACGGGGGTTGTTGATGGGCATGATCTATTATAACCAATTGTACCCAACACATGGTGTGTGTGTATGTGTTTGAACAAACATGGAAGATATTAAAATTATTTATAAAGTCGAGCAAACATGGCACTAGAAGCCCATGTTTGCTTAATTCATGGGATGGAATTACAAATAGGCACTAAAAAATAACACATGAAGCTATAGGGTTCAAAACAAAAAATGCACCTTGATTTGGCATGAATTGAATTCATGTTGAGTTTCATGCTAATGCATCTATCAAGAAACATGCATAAGCTCTTCACCCTTTGTTTTTTGCATAAATCTATCTAGAAGCACTTTCCAACTTATATTTGTTCTCTCTAGGTTTTTTTTTGTTTTTTTCGCAAAGGTTTAAAAAGACTGAGGTTTAGAGGAGAAAAGGGATACATACATACATCAAGAGAAAGACACGCAATAATTTAAACATTTCATGTGTTGTAAGCAAGTAACATTGGAATGCATTTTTTTTTGGAGATTGGCACAAACCTAAGGTGTTCAACTTACAATGTTTTATTCAAGAAACTAAGTTTGAATGAAATAGCCATTTTCAAGCTTTATAACAACACCCTAATTTGATAACTTTTTTTTAAGGCAAAGTAGATCATGGTTTTAATTGTTCAAGTACACAATAGGACAAAGAGTTTTTGATTGTTTCATTGAAGATCTTTCTTTTTGGCAAACATTTCTACTTTAATGACCACAAGGGTTGTGAAATTTTCCCAACCCTAATTGGTGAATGGTTAAAAAAATCCTTGAAACAATGTGATTTTGAGCCTTCAAGACCAAAAACAAAAAACCTTGTTTTGTTTCCAAAAACCAAAGACCTTTTCTTACCTCCACAAAGTCTAGAACTTGTGCCTTGTACCCCAAAATGTCCCCATAATCATGAAAACCCTTTAAATACCTTGGATGTCTACTCCTTATTATAATGAATGCATTCGTGATTAAACACATTCTAAAAAATTGACCTATGCACCCATCAATGATGTTGTGCCTTTATTGAGTAAACCAAGGTTGGCCTAAGGTTGTGAGTGAGTCCCTTGAATGGCATGCACTAAACATTGTGAAATATCAAATGTCTTATATCACCACACAATTGTAGGTCAAGGACTTTTGAGGATTTTTTAAATAACATTTGTAATTTGAAATGAATTGTTTGAAACTTTATTTATTAAATGATCTCAAGAATTGACATTTTGCTTTTGAAGACGACCATGTGCATAATAATGCAAGTACGACAAGTTTTCAGTTATGATCAATTTTAGTTGTATGGGTGTTTATGTCAACCTAAAACCATGTGTAGGGGTATGTAATTCTTTAGGCATTCTAATTATGGTCTATTCTAATGTTATGGGTGGTATTTTGATTTTAAAACCATTACTATGGCTTTGCAACTTTTTTGGCATTTCAATCATGAGAAGGTCTAGATATATGGGTGTTTATGTCAACTTAAAACTATATGTAGGGGTTTACCTCTCTCTTGGCATTCCAATTATGGTCCATTTTAGTGTTATGGGTGGTATTTTGATTTTAAAACCATTACTAAAAGTTTGTGGTTATTTTGACCTTTCAATTATGATCAATTTAAGTTGTATGAATGTTTATGTCAACTTGAAACCACATGTGGGGGTTTGTAACTCTCTTGGCATTCCAATTATAAATCATTTAAGTGTTGTCCATGGAACTTTAATCTTGAAACCATTGTTAAGGTTTTGCATATCTTGGCATTGGAATTTTCATGTTATTAGTGAAACACAAAATTTGTCAAACTCTTGAATAATTCTAATGCAACTCACATTTTAGCCAATACATTTTGAACACCACAATAGTTAAGTCCATGGATTGCCCCATCCCTTCCTCCATTTCATGTGAAATGAAATATTCATTAGAGTTACAAGTTATTGCTAACATCATTGGAAAATCATGAGATCATTTTGATCGATATCCTCTAAGTATGTTCATCACTTTAAGTAGAAGTAAAACCATCCTTATTTGAAAAAAAAACCATTTGAAAAGCTTGAAAAATACATCTTTCAAGTTCTCAAATGAATGAAAATAAAAAAGGTCTATAAAAATGATCTTTTCTTCACTTTCCATGAAAACTAATCTACAACTTCCAACTTATCTTAACCTTGAACCCACCTTTTTGGGGCTAATTATCAATTTCTTCATTTTACACTATACACAAAAACACGAGTTTAAAACAATATGTTTCATCATTATTTTTAATACATGGTTGTGTTTTTTTATTCTTGATGATAAATCTTGGATTTTTAACTCCACAAACACAAACTCAACCCTAAAATCCTAAAAACCACATTCAAACCCGCATAAAGCTTGTCCTAACCCTAAACCCTGAAAGGCCAAACTTAACCCTATCCATATAATCAATAATCATTATATACCCATAACCAATAGCCATAAACATAGCCAATTGTCGATATCAAATCCCATAACCAATTGTGAATAACCAATACCCATAGTCAATATTCATATAACTCATGTCCACATAACCAAAAACCTTAGTCACTAACCAATAGCCATATAGCCTTGTAGCCATTGGCCCCCATGGCCCATGACCCCCTAACCTCATAGCCCTAGCCCATATAGCCTTCATAACATAATTCATAGGTGGGTAGCCTATAATTGACATGTTGTGTTAAGTTGGGGGATCCCATCTTGGGTTTCCCCTATTTTGGTCCCTTGATTGGACACTTTTTATTCAGATAATACAATTTAGGGGATGAAATCAAAAAGAGGTCGTGAAAGTGGGGCCTAGTTGGGCTATAACAAAAGATAACACTCCAACAAAAAGTTTGTACTAATTCATGTTCATTTCTTTTTTTTAAATATTTATTTTTACCTAATACCTAAAACATTTACATGCTTCAAACTATTACCAATCACCCCTATTTATATGATTTTCATGATGGGTGCAAAAAATAATAACATGAAATTTTTAAATGCATTTAAGTGATAAATTAAATTCATGTTGAAAATATGTGACATATTTGTACAAATGGTATTTAATATATCATTTTATTATTTTAATAAAATTGAAATAAATATTATAAGTATGAAATATTTAAAATATCTTATTATGATTTGGCTATTGTATCCAACAATTTTCAATAGGTAGTTTTATGTTGAAATGTTTATTGAAAAAAAAAGGCTTGGTTATACCAAATTAAACATTTCAAGATTTTGGCAATCAAGAATAATTACATATAGTGCATTTTTATATAAAAAAATTGTAGCAATAATCTAATGGTTGGAACCAATTTTTTTTAAAAATTCCAATTAACACATATAGTTTGTGGTAAATACCCTAATACCTTTGTGACTTTGACATGTTTGTCAAATAATTAATTAAATTAATGAATTTCATTTCCACAAATAGAAATTTTTTAAAGATTCAATATTTGACTTAACAAATTATTGTTATATGGAAAAAAAATTGAACTCTTTTCAACATTTCTGAAAATAATATAATTATGTAAATCCTTATAAAGAAATAGAATTTTTAATAATAATAATAATAATAATAAGAGAACAGAGGCTCGCCGCTCTAGTCATGACGTCACATGGATGAATAAAACAAATGTCTGTGTTTCGATCCTACGGTCGAAATTTCTCATCCACGAAGGTCTCGCTGATTTTGGATAAAGCATCCGGAACTAACCGGTGATGCTCCGGGTAGGTACCCACCCGTGACCGAGACCTTGATGGCGAGCGGGTGCGGGGCCTTTTGGGTGGCACGCCCATGATACCCATGACGATGAAACCCGGCCCTGCCAGCCATGGCCATACTAAGCTTCAGCGCGCAGGTCTGAGCTCCGGGTCCTTCCCCGCTCCCTCGCGCTCTCCCTCGCGCTTTGCGTGCGCTTCCGTCTCTCTCTCCCTCTCTCTCTCTCTCCTTTTTTTCACAATCTTCAATCGCTTTCTTTTCCTGTATATCTTTTTGTTTTGATTTTACAAGGGAGGGGGCTTTTCCAAAGAGATCAAGTAGGGTCCCGGGTTGCGGGCGGGGGATTGGGGTTGGCAGAAGACAGGGATACTAATTAGGGGACTTTCCTTCTGCCGAGCCTCGTCTCGCGGCACTTCTTGAAGCTGCGATTGTTGCCCTGCTGCTGTGCGGGGAGGCGGAAAAAAGGTGAAGAATCTGAACTCTTAAACTGAGCGTGCCTCTCTGTAGTTTCAAGTTTTTGATTGTAGTCAAGTGGTTCACAAAGCTCGTATAGGAGCCGGCCGCAGATGGATGATTTGTCTGTGTTTGTTGTTGTTGTTGTTGTTGCGTGTGTAAGTTCTGGCACCTTGTGAATTGGTTGTGGATGTTGCATAGCAGGGGGGCTGCTGGAAGGACTAGGCTCACAATGATTAAACTATTCAGTGTGAAGCAAAAGCAAAGGGAAGCTGCTGAAAGTGCCAATGGACGGGCTCCTATCAAGAAGCAAAGTGCTGGCGAGTTGCGATTGCAGAAAGGTCTGAGCTTATATTCTTTCTCCTGCTTCCAGTTTCTTCTTACAATCAAGCGATGTGTTCCTAGCTTGTGTTTTGGATCCAATTATAGGATGCTCAAACCCTCTGCCACACAGCTAATGCTTTACATCTCAGGTTTTCTTTCGAGGACTTGCTTTGTCAAGGTCTTGAAATCACTAGCAGGAAGTGAATTTCCGAAATCAAAGAGGCTTGCCTTTTAGGTCACAAACAAGGGTTTGTCATTACTGTCAGAGGTCATCTGCTTGGTTGACGCCTTTTGCTTGATTGCATTTGAACCTTCAGACTCTCGGTGGAATTAGCTCCTAGGTGGACTGACTTTTCTTGAAGTTTCCAGATGGATTTCCATCTGTCACCTTTGTAATGTGATATAGCATTGCTCCAGTTAGGGTTTCTTCTCATTGCACCAGGTGTCACTCATATTGAGGGGGATAATCTAATAACTATATGTTGCCTGCTGGTCTGCTGAGTAAACAAGTGTTTGTAACATGTGATAAGAATGTAATGCTGTCATCTGATGTATATTGATGCCTTGTGCTGGATTCATTATACGTTAGTTTTCATTTTCCTGGAACTGACATTATGGTTACCTTCAAAGGTGTGTTCTTTGCGGAGTTTCATCTGGAGTTTCATAGCTTTTGGATTCACAATGTGTTGCTCATGGTGTCTGGTTTTAAGTTGCATGCAGCTGAAATTGTCATGAAACAATTTTGTGATGATTCATTCAACATAACATTGAAATTTGACATACTGACCTGTTGGCATGGAGATTGCAGATATTAGTGAGTTGAATCTGGCAAAGACAACATCAATTTTCTTCCCCAATGGCAAGGACAATCTTCTCAATTTTGAGATCACAATCCGACCTGATGAGGGCTACTACCAGTAAGTTCACTTTCTTTCTGACTTTGTTGTGAAATTAGTTTCTTGTTTTTTTGTTTCAAGCCTCAAGTATGAATGTTTTATGTGTTCTTTGATTGGTAGATTTTGTCAATATGTTTTTAGTTGCATTAAATCAAGCTATTGTGCTTACACCATAAAACACAAAGTATGTAAGGAGACCAAGGACTGTTGTGTTTAACTTATTATTGTGTTTCTTCTTGGTCCTCTCCTTCTCTTTTAGGTTTTGTTGAACTAGCCACCAGCGTCATGGCCAAGTCTACTGGTCTTGTGAGAGAAATGCAATATGTTGGTTAATGTACAACATTGACCTCCACCCACTGGTGGGAGCCAATGAAGTCAGTGCAGATGTTGTGGTAGCAGATTGTTGAAGTTCATTTTTTGTTTATGTTCTCATATGGAGTTTGGCTGATTCTTAGTAAGAACCTGCAGTGAAGTTCCAGTGCAGTGCAGTAATGTATGACAGCTCTTTTCCATCTGTCTGGGGTAGTTGTTTTGTATGTTTTTCTTTGCATGGTCTCTAAACTCTAGATGGTTGGTGTCTGGATTGCAGAGGCGGGACATTTGTGTTCAGTTTTCAGATTTCACAGGTGTATCCACATGAGGCACCAAAGGTGAAATGTAAGACCAAGGTAATTTCTTGTTTGAGAATTGGCTTGTGAGGCTTGATTGGTGCATTATGGTTTTGTGGTTTATCAGATTCACTAAGATTTAGATGTACTTTTCCCCATTTGGGCGGGGGAGGGGAGTGGATGTCGTGTTAGATAGTCACTACACATGGTGCTGTTGATAGCCACTGAACATTAAAGAGACTGTGTCCTGTTGTCCACACCATTCCTCTGTAATTTTTAGTTAATTGAGTTTTTGCTGCTTGCTTTTATTTCTGTTTCATGTGATAAAGCTTGCTCTGCAATTTTTCAGAGTTTATTATCATGCCATATCTGTTTCTTTTTTTCAGATTTATTTCAATTGAGTATGAAGGAGTCCTTGATACCTCTAAAGATCAATACTATTTATTTCTCTACAACAATAAGTCTTTCAAGGTGGTGGACAGCTATGGGCTTGATTGACTTGCCAGTAAGTTCACGTCTGGTGATGCACATGCAGGTTTACCACCCAAACATAGACTTGGAGGGCAATGTGTGTTTGAACATTCTTCGGGAGGACTGGAACCCTGTGCTTAGTGTCAACTCTATCTTGTATGGTCTTCAGTACCTTTTCCTGGTAATTCTTCCATGTCCTTGTCTGCCCCCTACTGCACAAACTCTTTTTTTTGGTTGGGTATACTGCCTTCAGGCTGCTTGGGTTTGTCACTTCAGCATTGGTTTTTGGTGCACTGTGTGTGTTGGGCTTCCTGGCTCTATGTGGAATAAGTGATGGTTGCTCCTGCTATAATGACTGTGAGGAACATGATGCATGACAGGATCCTAATCCAGATGACCCACTCAACCACGAGGCAGCTGAAGTGTTGAGGGATAACCCCAGGCAGTTTGATATAAATGTGAAAAGATCAATGGCAGGCGGCTATGTTGCAGGTAACCATTTTCCTAGATGCATATGACAGTCACACCAGCTTGGTAATAGGAGGTTCAAAGCATTGGTGTTTCAGGTGGTTACTAGTAGATGACGTAAAGTAGATAACATGACGTTTCTCTGATTACCGGTGCACAAACCTCCATTGATATAACAGAGAGCTGCTGGATTTGGCCCTTTACCCTCGGGTGAAAACCAATATTTGGGCAAGTATTTGATTTTTTAATAATAGTCAGGTTCCATTTTTTTTTAATTTTTTTAAACAAAGAACTGTAAGGGTATGGGTCTTTAAAAAAAAAGGATTAACAAAGAACCGCCTAATTGCCAGTCATTGAAATACAAGGATATGAACTAGGGTTGGGGGTTTCAATGCCTTGTGAACGTGGTTATAAATGAGGTTCTTTGACAAAAAGCCCACTATGTATATATTCATGTTTTCTTACAAATGCCATGGATGAAAATATTAGGTCGCCTTTAAATAATCAAGAGCACCAGGGGCTTCAGAATCATTTTGAAAAAGAATGATAAATTTCAAATTTGAAATCTTTCAACACCAAGGTACCTTGATGTCTTATGTCTTGTAAATCTTTTACTAAGCAAGCAACCAGTACTCATTACCTTTCATAAAAGAAAAGATTGGAGATGCTCTTGAATAAGGTTATAGAGGGGGTTTTCTTTTTGTGTGTTGGATGTGATTCATAGGTATGTCATTTGCCCCTCATGTGCCTTGATCCAAAACAACAAGAACCCTAACATTCACAACTGTGCCAAATTTGTGAAAACATAAACATCCTAACATGCCCAATTTCACAAAAACGAAAACACTTCATAATTGATTATGTACAAAAATCAACAAACCCAACCATTCACAAACAAAAGCATGCCCTAGATTTACAAAAACACAAACACCCCAAAATACCCAACTTCACAAAAGACTAACATGTCATGAGTGTCACCAATTTTCAACTTTATACAAAAACCAAAAGACCCAACTCCCAAAGCAAACTGGCTTATGTGTCCAAAGACTCACAAAATAGTTGCAACAAAAACTCGACTCATAATCTCCACTCCCATAACCTTTTTCTACCCAAGATTCTAACATTTTTGGATGTGATCAATTTTAGGTCACCTCCAAGAACTATTGCCCATGACATGTTGTCATTAACAAGCATAGTTGATTAATTTGATTGACAATCACATTGTGATCTACAACTACTTCTATTATGGGCAATCCATGGAACATCAAAACTCATGGTTGACATTGTTTTATAGAAGTTGCAAACTACACCAGACTTGTAGACTACATGCCACCATTGTGTTCCCACAAAGTTGCAAACACCTACAAATTCCCCACCACAACACAACTTGACATTTTGTAGTTAACCCTTAACCTCCTAAAGAAAATGTAGCCCAAAACAAAATTTCAAATGCAAACCCATAATGATGTACCTTTTGTTGAGTGGCAAGGAAGATAAATCATTTTTTAAAAAAAAATGGGAACTCCTTTCATTCCATTCCTTCATAAAATTCAACCTCAAGTTTTTTTTCAAGTTGAATTATGCTTTGCATACGCTTGTTAAATTAACATGCTTCAAATGATTGATGCACAAGTCAAATGGCAAGTTATTGTTGACAAAAATTAATTTGTCAAGATTTTCAATTAGAAAATAACATTTACAAAACAATGTGAGAATTTTAGCAATGGAAAAAATTCTTTTGGTCTCGATTTGGGAGGTTGAAAAGCATCAAATGTGTTTTGTCAACTTTGCAACAATGAAAAAATTGTGTGATTTTGTGTGGCACTAGTTTAAAGCACACTTGCAATCCATGCCAACAAAATATGATGGAATTTATCAATCTCTTTTGACACAAGGTGCTTTAATGTGTTTGAATTTGTTTTAATGATGTGAAATACATGTTTTAGATCCACATGCGAACTTAACACTTGAGGCTCATGATGAATTGCAGTTGGAATTAATGATTCTAAAAACTTCATTAATAAAAGTAATAACAACAACTATGAATCAAACTTGATGCATTTTCATGACCTTCTTATGATGTGACTAAACACATTTTAAAACCTAGGATTTAAAATGAATGACAAAATATGGTGACCCTTTTTATTATGAAAACCTTGCCAAAAAGTGAAAGGCATAAACATTTATAGGATTTGATGTTTCATGCGAATTTGTAGTTTTTTCAACTCAATATCAAAAGTAGTTGCATTTAGATCATCCAAATTATTAAGAAATTTTGATGTGCAAGTTCATCCCAAAGCTTGTGGGATGTGGAAATGACAAATTATAAAACATCTCCAATGACCAATGTATGGGTGGGTTTAATTCAACACATAGCCAATTACTATCCTTGTGACAACATTTTGATGACATCCTCATGTATTGCCCAAGCCCTTGGAGATGGTACATGAATGGTTATGTTACACCATTGTTTGTTATGAATAACGCAAAAAACAATGGTTGGGGGGAAAGTCAAGGCATCCTAAAATAATAAAACCTAACTTACAAACTTGCACATATAAACCCACAAAACCTAAAACCCAATCCAACACCAAAAACTAAAACAAGTTATAAGCATCTTCATGCATATGCAAAACAAATTAAAAACACAAGACAAACAAAAATGGAGAAGCAAAACACAACAAATGAAAAGCACATCCTATAATACTTGGTTTTCATCAAAGTGTTTAAATTTTTGGGCCTCAACCCATAATTTATGCATGTTTTGTTCCAAGCTTGCCACCCTTAACTAAAATTTTGAGGTCAAATTATACATTTATAATGGTCAATTTGAACATATTCAATATACACATGATTGAATATGTAGACCATTTTTGTCATTCATAATAACATATTCACAAACTTTTGAAAATGTATAAGTCCAAAGCAAGCTCCATCAAAAGACTTGGGCATCCCCAAGCCATTATAAGAGATAATAGAGTTCAAGGCAAATGCACATGTTTCCAAATTGGATTCATCATCCTTTACATATGTTGAACAACCTTCTAAAGAAGAGATGATTTGTTTAAGAGCTATTGGAGTTAAACAACCATAATTGCACCAAAAGTATGAAACGTTTCAAACAAATTAATCATTACATGTTTGAGTTTTCAATTTCTTGATATGAAGTTTACAACCGCAACAAACACATTGTACGCTCCTTTTGACATCCAAAGATCAAAGGTTCAAGTGGCTGACATACAATTGGATAACATCGATTACACATAGTCAACCAATTTTTTTGCATTAATGTAGGCATAACTTCTTCAACAAAAACCTTCATAGATGGAAAGACCACCTTTGGGCACAACTCATACACTAACCTTTAGAACCAAATGGATTCCAAAATACTCAATAACAAAAAACCCTTGACCATATTCAACATGACATATTCCATGAATTAACATTTTTGTGGCATGTTCCATTGCAAATATGTTAATAAAACGAAAAAAATCAAAGATTGTGTTTGGTGTAACATGGGGTTTTTTTATTACTTGGTTCCCAATGTGCTAGATATTTAATGTGATTAGCTACATGCTCCACATACTTTGCAAACAAGGTCTTATGTTCAACCTCCACATGTTTTTGTCATGGCAATAATGTCAGGTTTGCTTTATGGTATGCAATTAGGTCCTTTTGTGACATTTGGTGCACAAAGCTAAGCATTTCATGATTTGATTAACATTGCTCAAGGTATGCTAGTTTGTTGTTATTCACCTTTAAAGATGCCCATGTCAACAAGTTGCATCTATGAAGATTTTAAGCAAATTGTTGTTTCTTCAATTCCTCCATGGGCACTTCAATCAAGTAAGCCTCATCAATAGTAAGAAATCCTTCCACAACTCCAACCACTTGCAACTTGTCAACGTTACTATTACTAACACAACCTACAAAATTTAACAAGGGAAAATGGAAGTCAAATTTCACATCCTTTAAGTTCACTTGACTTGAAAAGGTCATTTTAACTTATTGTCAAACAATTTGTAAAAAGGAGAAAGTAACAAGTTATACCAACTTTTAGAAAGAATGAAAGAACAAAAATCCACATGAAGAATTCAATAGAGTTATATACATCAAACTTGGTTGTCACCTTATGACAAATCCAATATCCCACAAAAACATTGCAATCAAAAGCTTTGGAGCTACACTACAACCTCTTTGAGCTTAATTAATGCAAGGTGATTGAAAAGATAGTGTGTAAATATATTGTAGAGTTAGTGTGTAAATGTTGCAAATTGGGTCCAAACGACATATAATGAACCAATGTGTTTACTTTGCATTTAAGATTATTATCCTTTTTGGGGTCATTTTCCCCAAAAAACATGTTTTCTTAAAGATGAGTTTTCAAATGAAATGTTTTGAAACTTTATATATTGTATTTATAGTTGCCCCAATATGCCATTTTTTTTTAACAATCAAATTTGGAAAAATATGAATTTTTGAAAGTGCACAAATTTTGCCAAATTTTATGTTTCGTCTTGAAAATTTGTCATAATTTCAAATCATACCAAAACATGTTAACATTTTCAAGTTTTTTTTTTAATGTTATAAGCTACAAGCTTTCTTTAAACAACATATACATTGCATCACATTTACATGTCGAAAAGGACTCATGAACTTTTTTTTAAACCATAATTTTTTTAAAACACAAAATCGAAAAAATAAAAAAATTTGAGTGCTTTTTAGATGTGTTTAATAGTACCTTAATACTATAAAAAGTTTGAGGATGAAATAAATTGTAATATGAAAATTAAAGGTCCATTTATGAAAGTAATATCATTGAATGAAGTTGTTAAACATCTTTTATTCAAACTGAACTTTGATATTTTAAAATATATATATTCATTTTAGATTTTTCAATATCTGTATTATTCAATAAACACAACTTTCCATGATTCACATGCCATTAAAGTGGCACCACATAGACAAATGTAACAAGAATTGCAGAAAAGTTGACGTTTTGACATCAATTTCGGTTCGTTTGAGCTCATCCGCACTCAATTTAAAGTTACAATCTTCAAATACCTAACACAAAAGCTTGAAAGCATATAGAATTCAAAAGCACATAGAACTTGAAAATACTTGAAACTACACAAAATTTTTAAAAAATCAAAATCACACAAAACTTTAACACTCAAACTTTGCATGCTCTCACATTTGAATGCAAAGAATTATTGCAAATGAAAAAAAAAGTGAGTGTGAAAAAAAAACATTTACCTTTTTCATATTCTTCCAAATTTTGAAGGTGGTGTGATAACTTATGAGTTCCATTGACTGGCGTTCCCTCATATTCATGAGCTAGACAAAAATGACAAACCTTCATAAAGTCACATTCAAAGAAAACAATGAAGATAACAAAATAGAAAAGTTGACAAAGATATACAAAAAAAAATTGTTGTTTTTCAAGCTACAATTGTAAATGAAAAGAAATGAACCTTAAACTAGGTAATGTGATCCCTACCAAGTATAAGGTGAGAGATATAAATTTGAGTTTTTACAAATAACTAGGCAATTATCTATTTAGGTATGAATCCAAAATTTTGACAATTAATTAATTAATGTCAAGTAAGGGTATGAATCAAAATGTTTGACAAATTGCCTATTTGGATTTTCTTATTAAGATGATTGTGGTTACACTTAGTTCCAAGGGTGAGGGTGGGTACTAAAAAAATATTATATGTTGAGTAGGGCCCAAGAGTGGGGGTGGGGCTTTGAAATTTTGACCTTCTCAATTATATATGTATATACTTGGCCAAAACTCAACAAATACCCACTATTGATAGAAATATTCACCCAAAAATAAGAAAAAACTATAGGTAGCCTAACAAACTATTGCTAAAGGCTATATATACTCATAAAATCATGATCAATTTGTTTTGTTAGATCATATAATTTGAGACATCCTATTGTTTGAAAGATCATGTATTGGTCTACATGATGTTGTTTTCATGTTTAGGATGATAGATTTTGAATTATAATTCAACATCTAGGTTTGCCAATGTCTTTTTTTTTTGGTTTTTGAGTTTGGATGAAATTCAACATATTGGTTCAATAAGCACAAAAAAATCATATTTCATTGGAGGGCACCTATGTATTTGAATATCCTTCATAGGAAAGAGGACAAATATTACACCTATGCTTAAAAGTAAGATGAATCTTACACTTATGTTAAAGCTTGTTGGTGTTGTGGCATGGCACATTATGAAGTGCAATAGTTGTTTTGTTTCTGAAAAGTTGAAGGATAATTTTTTTATTAAACTTACCCAATGGGTGTTATGAAAAAAAATAATTTTAAAGAGAGATTACAAAATGGAAGATCCCAATAGAAAATGACACATATTGTTTCAAAACAAAATTCCTTCTTGGTATTTTAAAGAGAAATTGCTAATGTTGAATGGTTATTTGATTTGAAAAAAGACCTTTTTTTTCTTTTTTTCTTTTCAAGGAAAATTGGAAGTAAAAAAAACTTCAATTTTTTGAGAAAAATGGGGAAAAAAAAATTGTCTTGTTTGTTTGTTTGTTTTTTTTTTTTTTTT
>Ga0116227_10004224_pt1 | contig 31282 bp, 29 predicted proteins | sample S1TSphgellanicum_FD_89693 | JGI IMG/M metagenome (GOLD analysis project Ga0116227, IMG submission 89693) | Host-associated microbial communities from peat moss isolated from Minnesota, USA - S1T2_Fb - Sphagnum magellanicum MG | ecosystem: Host-associated > Plants > Peat moss > Unclassified... | reverse complement strand
TAAAAAAAAAAAAAAAAAAAAAAAAAAAATATTGAAGAGAAATAAAAAAACATCGTGATTGTTTTTTTGGGGGGGGGGGGGGGGGGGGCGGAAAAAAAAAAATTCTATAATACGATTTCCAAAGAGATCGGTTGCGAGGACTAAATAGCGGCCACGACAGAAGAGCAAGATTTTGTGCGTCACCTCATCCGCATGTGTACGACTTGAGGCCGATCCTTTCGGGAAGAACGGTGCATGCACCAGTTAATTAAGCTACTTTAGCTTCTTAATTACTACTTAAGCTAAGGTAATTAGATTCTTAATCAGTACCTAAGTAAGGTACGTGCATTCGACCTGGCTATCAAAGTTGGAGCTTAGAAGAGCGAGGTAATGGGCGCGCGCACGAGCCAGAGCATTTGCAAAGGAAAGAACATCGCAGCTCGAAGTAAGCGCTCACCCAAGGCCTTCCATGATTTGACGTACCCATCATGTGGTTGGTGGGATGAGTGGGGGGGGTCCCAGGGAAGCACTGAGTGGGGGAAGCATCTAACTTTACCCGCGGGTTAAAGGAAGGTTAGATCCCTTCTTCTCGTGCACACACAAACAAATTCGTATCTAATGTATGAACACAATGTTTTTCATTTTTTCAAGTTTTTGGTTGGCTTCATGTTTGGTCATTGGGGGGGGGGGGTGGTGGAATTTCCAAAATCAAAACCAAGCCCTTTCTTTCAATAATGAGGAAAAAGCATGGTTATTAGGATTATTCACAAATTACAAGATATATAAGTTTTCAAAGGGATTGGGAAATTATAGGTTGGGCAAGACAATTGGAGATTTCAATGTATTTTTATTTTTTTTCAAATTTCTTTTTCAATAAATTCATATATTCCATTCAAAATCACCTAATTATAATACACAATTTGATCATCTTCCACAAAGTTCTTTCAACTTACCATAATTTTAGATTTTACCATTCACGTTGAGCTTTTTAGGGTTAATCTCTCTTTCAAACGCATGCACCTTTCAAACGCGTGCAACTAGCACATAGTGTGGTCTAGCAAGTTGTTCTTCAATTTCTGAATGCATTCAATTTTATGAAAGTGTTGAACAATTATTCTTAATCGAGTTAGTTGCGAAAGATCAAAAGTTTAGTAAAGTTGAATTTGGGAAAGAAGATAAGATGAAAGGAATGCCAAAAAGACAAGGATCCATCAAAAAAAGTTATATATTGAAGAGACTAAAGGATTGGCTTGTGTTGGTAGTCAAAGAGAGATAATGGATGAATTGTATGCAAAAATAAATGAAAAAATTCAAGAAAGACAATAAATGAAAGAAAGCCATGAAAGATGAAAATTTTGAAAAAAGTGAGATTCTAAAAGGATGATGGTAGAAACAAAGATTGGGGAAAACAGAAAATACAAGAAAAACAAATGGGTTGAATGGAGGATTGGGGGAAAGATGGAATCCAAAAAGTTGAAACATGATAAAGACACAAGCAAAGAATGAAGTGTCAAATCTTCTATAATATGTATTTTATTATTGTATGTTCTTTTTTATCATACATTGAAAAAGAATCAAAGGTTTCAACAAAAGGGAGAAAAAATACACAAGTACAATCGCAAGCATTCCCAATCTTTCATAGCAAATTGGGCTTGCATTTAACTTTGATATACTTGTTTCTAGTGTCTTCCAAAATTGTGTAATTTAAAAGCTTCTCCCCCCATACCCGGCCACAGTAAACCAACATCCACCAATGCACCATGAAGGATGGATGGTAAGTGGTTAGGAAACAATTTTTTTGTTGTGTTCCAGTTCCTTAGCTAACCATGGTGGTTAAATCGGTTGTTTTTTTTTTACTACATATCTAGCAACAACCCACATAGCAGGTTGTTAGTTGGAAGGTAGTAAACATATTATTTACCTATGCATAAACTATAAACCATCTACTTACCTAGTAGTTACCTTTTTTTTTACCTATCTACCTATATATGATGCCTATATTAACTCAGTTGAGGTTCATCCACAATTAAGTAATAACATGAGTCCAATGGATGGTGCATTGGTGGGTGTTGGTTCGTTGTGGCCCCCATACCATTTACTTGCGCCTCCATTGTTTTTTTTTATAGCCAAGATGGTTTTACTTAGAGTTTTTGAATCATCATCCATTAACATGAAAATTGGTACACTAAAAAGTGAGATTATTTAAATAAAATCATTTAAACCGTTTATTCTATCTAGCCAATCAAGAGCAATTCTTATATTGTGCAATTCTTTTTATAAGCATTGGATTTTGTGCACAAATACTATCCCAAAGTCAATTCATGATTTCAAATTGGCATAAACTTGATTATATTTTATTGAAAAAAATACAATGCAAGGCATCAATGGGGTTGCTCTAAAGCCATCTTTTACTCACATCATCATTTATCAATGTATGACATCCAACAATGTTAATTATCTCTCCATCACCATTCATAAACATGAAAAATTAATAGTACATACATACTTACATATAACACATTGATAAGCAAATGTTAGAAAAAAATGCAAGATATAGTGCATCCACACATAGCCCTACTTTATCACCAAATGATGACATGGCATGTACATGTGACAATAGTGTTAAATGTTAGAGTTGCATTAACATTGAATTTTAAATTAACATTCCCTTGTAAAAATGTGTGGTAACTTACACACCCAAAAAAAATAATTAAATAATTTGAAATTATGAAAACGTTCATTGTGCACACACTCCTACTTATGTTCCCGCTTACGTTCCATTGTTCAATACCTTGTGCATAGAGCATTGTGCACAACATCAAGCTTTACACAACATTGCATAACATCGAACTTCAAGGACTTTCATGAGTTGTCATTGCTTTCAAAACATGCAAAATGGCACCACAAAAAATGATGACAACGTGGTTGATGAATTTGATTCTAACCAATACCACAAATAACTCAATGAGTAATTGTCTTCAACTTCAATTGCAATTTTGTTTCATGCATTTAAATACAAATTTTATTTGATTAGTGTACAAGAATACAAATATGTTGCAATCACACCAAACAATCAAAGACCATAGAAAGCAAGTGGCATTTATCAAATTTAAAAAGAAAAAAAAAACTAAACCAAAAAAATGAGTTTATATTCAACTAATGATTTCATATAAAGCAAACAACCCTACCAAAGCAATTGGGAATTCTTTGACGTGATGGCCTTGATACAAACAAAGTGCAAAGAATATGTACAATCTAAACCCACATGATCAATTTGAATCTACCACATCTATGTGAGGGAATATTGTTACAATTGTGGATTTAAACCGTTATTTTCCTTTGCCAAGGAAAAACATAGCTTGCAAGCATAAATGGGGTGCATTCTATGGATATTTCAAATGTGTGTTTGATTACATGGTGGGAACTAGCCATAACATAAAAAAATGGGATTTAACACCTTAAGAAAAAGTAACAGTAAATTTTCCTCAACATTGTAACAAAAACACATGTACAATTGATTGATTCCTTCATGGGTGGGTGACCCATGCTAAAACCTTCTCACATGTGTGACACATTGACTCTAGATGATGGTGTTCATGTCTCTCTAAGTTTCATTCCATGACCAAATTCAGAGGATGGTTGTAATCAAAATACAATTCAAATAATTCCAATATTTCAAAGGAATATGTAGAACAAGGTATGGATTGCACATTTCCTCATCAAACTAATAATGCAAAAAAATGCGTAATCTTCCATCTTCATTACCTTTTGCATTTACAAGAAACAACATGACATTATAGTCCACACCCCCTTCACAAATTTTGAAAATTTGAACACCAACAATTATGTTACATGGTGAACAAACACCTCCAATGGTTCTTGAGAGAATCACATAAACCTAAATACTTTTTAAGATTCATTGAATGAAGTTGTCAATGAAGATGTAACCCTTGGAAAGGAATCAAACTCCTCTAATTGGCAAAACAAGACATAGCAACATTGCTATCAAATAGAAATTGTTTTCCACAAACAATGTTATGGTTGATGTTGTGGACATGGGGAACAAAATGCTCGTAATGTCAATTGAAAAACACATAGCAAAAATACAATGAGAATTTTATAATCAACAATTTGATTTTTACAAAATTAAAGATGTAAAACAATTTGAGTACTTCAAAGAAAAAGGTTAATGGATGTCATTTCTAAACTCACACAAGTTATGGGGAGGATGTTTGATGCCAAAGAAAATTCTTCAAAAAATCTAGTTACAATTAATGTTTTCAAATGAATGACAACATTAATAACTCAACAATAAGAAGGTTGACTTAATTTTTGACTCCACCTAGGAGTTTGAATTGATATCCAACTCAAACATCAATAAGGATGGTATTTGATTTCTACTACACTTGTTTCCATATGTGAATTGTGCAATTTTTTCATTAACAACATTACATAATAGACACTTTCATGAAAACTCTAATTCAAACTACATTTCCAATGTCCATTTTCAATTAAATATTAAAGTTTTGAACTGACACATTTCAAAACATATTTTGTTGTCATCCAAAATAGAATTCAAGTTGAGTATGTCAATGTGCTCCATGTGTTTTTTGCCCATCAATGATAGTCCCTAATTCACCATCATGTTCATGCATCACTAACCTTGATATCTTTCTGTGTAAAATTTGTTAGGCTATTACAAGCTCTTGAATAGTGGTCTCAAATTCAAAATAGTCCAAAATATTTTGGACATTTATTTTTTCGTGTTTGAATAACATGTTGTGTAAAATGCAACAATAGGTAACTAGATCTAAAACAATAAGGACATGCAAATATTTGTTTTGTGATGGAGCTCATGGAAAACCTATTTTTAAATGAAAAATGCATTTTCCATTACAACCCTCCCTTTCTTGTGTTTTATGTTGAGCAATAATTTGCACCCTTGGTTGTGAAGGGTTGCCACCCAATCAAGCAAGGGACAACCCTTGTCTACTAACAAATAAGGTGCAATTCCATCTAGGCATCCCCATTCTAAGCTAAACACCCCACATACAAAACAAATATGCAAAGCATGCAAAAATCATTTATAAATCTAGGAAACTGCACAAAATATTTTTGAATTCTTTCTTGTGATTCACAATAGCTTGACAAACAATTGTGTAACCCACATTCTAGTGATAATAATAGTCTTCACAAGATTGGCCAATAGGTCTAACAATGGGGAAGTGTGTACCATTCAAAACACCATCAATACTTGGGAGCCCACATGGCTTTTTGAATCTAATCATGATTCATGGCCTCCTCCAATTTATTGTTGAAAAACTAAGATATCATCTTTTTGAAAATGATTGTGATTACTTGAATGAATTATCTCACAACAAATAAAATAATAAATCTTCATATGGCAAAAAATTCATTACAAATTAAGATTACAACCTTATGTTATTTTGTACATTACACATGTAATATGAATTTCAATGGGAATAATAAGTTTATACCTTGTGTTTTGCTTATGAATCAAGGTTTCAATCGGTTGGCTATTTCAAAGAGAGTACATTCTATCATCTTAAAATTTGAAACCATTGTTGATCATCATATTTGATTACCAAGAATACATAAAATCATGTCATATTCTTGAGCTTGACCCAATATCAAAACTTAATCTAACAAACCTTAATCTAAAATGGCAAATTGTAACAAATAAAATTATAACTTATTCATAACTACAATGTTTGAAAATACATGGAAAGGTGGAAAATCTAATGTGTTTCCTAACATCTTTAACACACTAATCAACAAACAATAACCTTTATCAAGATCCCATTAATGAGATCAGAGTCCATGATCATTACAAAAAAAGGGAACAACAAAATTGAAAAAGAAAACCTAAAAATGAAGGACTATAAATGAATCTTTAAAAAATTGGAACTTGTTTCATCTTCTTTGGAATTAGAACATTAAACAAAATCTTCGCAACTGTCACAAAAAATTTAACAAAATGCAAAAGACTTAAACCTTAAAGAATTCAAGAGGACCATGTAAATATCAAGAAAAAAAAATCAGCTAAAAAGAAGAATGGAAAAAGGAAATTCAACAATGGAGTTTTGAAAGTGTATTGTGAACTTACTTAAACATTGGAGCATCGTGAAGCCATTATCTACATCTTTGTTCTTTTTTGCCAAAAGTACAAAAGACAATTGTCACGAAAATTGAAGTATCAAATGCATTTAAGATTTGATAGATGACATTATTGCAAGAAAAACACAAACATTGCCATGCTAGGAAGTTTCATCTTGACAATGTTACAAGAAGAAACAAAAATGTGAAAGTTGTAAGTTGACAACATTGTAAAACTAAACTTCATTATGCATTGGAATGAAAATGAAAAAAATAGACAAATGAAAGAAGCTTGTTATAGACAAGTGCAAGAAGCTTGTAATGAACAACTACAAGAATCTTGTTGTTCTTGAGCTCAGAGCAAACGATGCAATCATCAATTTGCCACGAAGTTACATTTTCCTCAAGCGGTCATGTTGGCAACACAAAGTTGACTAGAGATAAATAATCTCTAGGTGTAAACACTTTAGTTGTAAGTGGTAGGTTAACTTTAGAGTGAGTAGGATTTTTTAAACCGTTAGTTCATGACATGAATTAGGGTTTTATTAAGTAGGCGTTAGTGATTCTAAAATTTTCCCCCCCTATCTTTGGGTGTTATGTACAATAAACAATATAAAATTATAAACTATTTAAATGCCATTACTAGGCCAATCAAAAGTAGTCAATCTTTTCAATGACCCTTTAAAAATCATTTCATCTTATGCATATATACAGGAACAAATTGCCCTACTAGTCAAGTGTTGGAATTTCAAAAATTGCTTGTTCCAGTTATGAAGTTTTGAAAGTTCAAAGAATTGGTAGTTTTCGAGAATGAACCCCACTTTAAACAACCACCAATATGGATAGAATCTTATATTGGTGGGTACAATTTGGAAGGCAGATGGTTTAGGGTTTAGGGTTTAGGACCCATTAAATTGTTGGTGTTAGTTAAAATGTGTTCTAGAGGGGTTAGCCTAGTAATGACTTGACAAACACCATTAGAGTATGAAAATGTTATTGTTGGGGACTATTTTTACTAGTGTTGTGTGGTTCTTTGAATTTCTAACAAATTGTTGGTTCCATTTTTTAAATTATTTCGTAATTAAAAACCATGGATTTCAATTCTTTGAAAAAAATCAAAATCAAAATCAAAGAATTGTTGGTCTCAATTATTTCAAAACCCACCCACGGTTTTTGTGAAAATCACTGGCAATGAAATAGCCATTTTATGGCTAGTTATTTGATTTTTTCAAACAAACATTGAATGCCACACTGATAATCATCCACAAGAGGAATTAGCCACATTTTGGCTACACGTGAGAGAGGAAAGTGGAAAAAATTAAGAATTCTATATTTTTCGTGATGTATTAGAACCTATTGTCAAAAGATGGTGGTTTTTGGGGGAAAAAAATTCCTTGGAATTTGGCAAGTTTGCCACTTTTTTTTTAACAAAAATCTTTTGTATGAGCAGCATTGGATTTTGTTGTTGTCATTGAGTGGCAAAATTTTGCCAAAAATAAAAAATGCTGATGTGTATAGTATGCAATTGTTGGTAGTTGATTTTTAAGTCACCCAAGTGCAAGAAAACTCATAATGAGCACCATGTCATAGGTTTCTATTTTATTTTATTTTTATTTTTTCAATCTTGTGATTGAAATGACAATTGTCCACAAGAAGATTTAGCCAAATTTTGACATAAATGAAAATTTAAATAATAAACTTTAAGCATCCTTCCATATATTGTTGGAGCTACTACATATTGGAATCCAATGAATACATTTTGCCAAAAAAAAACAATTCACTAGCCTAATCTAGCAAATTTAGAGGATTTTTTTTCATAAAAATTTCTTTGTACATTGATATCGGATGTTTTAGATCTACAAATTTCCAAAATCCACCAAAACAAAAATTGATTGGTCATAACCTATGATAACCAAAAACTTTTGTAAAATTTTGCTTCTTATAAGAAGGTTGAAATTAACAAAAATTAATTTAAAGAAATGTGACAATTTTCAACTACACATAATCCTGAGATTTTTTTTAAAAAAAATTTCTCTAAAAAGAGATTAAACATTAAAATTTATAAATATGGACTCCTTTGGATTTTCAAACTATGATCAGCCAACATGAAAATTTGTTAAAATATTAAAAAAAGATGTAGAAACACATTGTGTCAATTTTGACAACTTTTAATTTTAAGAAATGTAATTTTTTAGAATAGAGGTTTTCACCTTGTCAAATTATATATGGCAATATAATTTTGGTGTTAATATTAGCCTCATAAAGTTTTAAAACATGTAAATCAAAGGAAAAGGTTTCGTTGAATGGCAACATTTTTAGAAATTTGAAAATAGTTGAACTAATTAATTAATGTAAAAAACATTGTTGAGGAAAAGGTCATAATTAACATTTTCTAATTCAGATAGAGAAAATGGGTTCGTCGTAATGAGTAGAAAATAATTTAACAATTGAAAATTGTTCAACAATATGCAAATTATTCTATGATACAATATATCATTTGAAAATCAAGGTTAATCATTGAACAATTTTCACCCCAAACTTGCAAAATTAATCTTAAGAAAATCACATTGCCAAAGAATTTGTAGGTCAAGATCCATTGCAACCACAAGACAAAAATTCATCAAATTGTCTCATTATTTGATTGAAGGCTCCCATTGTAAGAAAATGTTGAAAAATGTATTTTCAAAAAAGGTTCGCTAGAAACATTTTTACACTTGTTCTACAAAATTAATAACATTGGGACCATTGTTGCATGAAAATCACCAAAATTTGTGGATATGCTAAAAAAATGTTTGATATACGCACACCACTCATAAAACAAAACTTGATTCACTTCAAACTTCTTCCCAAAAAAAATTCCACAATCCATCAAACACCTCTTACTTAAAAAGGGAAAAATACAAAACAATCTCAAAAATTAAAATAATAAAAAGAAATTTCCCACATTATTATATTCTACTAAAATGTTGAAGAATTACCTACAATACAAAAACAACACAAACTAAAATGTATAGATTTGCTACAAGTATGGCACATTGAAACATTTTGAAGATTTTTTTTAAAAAAAAGCACCAAAAAATTTCTTTATGTTCATCAAAAACAAAATTTACTAAATAATCAAAATTTGACCTCATACTATATGAAATTGTAGGAACATTGCACAAGTGCAAAAGCTTTGTGTCTACCCTAAACCCATCAAGCCTTAGTATCATGGTCACATAACACGACAATTTGGAGCTCCATAACAAAGTGAAAACATAAAAAAAACATCAAACCACAATCACAACAATTTGGAGTTCTACAACAAAGAAGAGATGAAAAGCTCACAAAAGAGTCCTCTCAAAGAAACATCACCCATTGCCAAAAAAATAAAAATAAAAATAAAATGAAATAATAAATTAGGAATGGTCCTTTCAAGGAAACATTGCCATTGTGGAGAAAAAAGAGGAGAATAACAAAACCATGAAAACTACAAAAAAAACACAAGTGACATTTTAAATTAACTAATTGATTTTAAATTAATTTTTTTGTTAAAAATTGGGTTGGATTTAGTTTTGAAACTTAATTATTATTAAACTTGGGCTCCATGTTGCTTCACACGAGGGAGGAGGATCTACCATTTTATTTTTCTTTCTTCTTATGTTCCCATGTATGGTTTCCAATAGTTCATCATTATTTATTTATGTCAATCTCAAAATTTAAATAAATATAATTATTATCAACAATGATAAGGCAAATTGTTAATTTATTTTTTCATATCTATTTATTAGAAAATTTAAATAAGAAAAAAGATAATTATTAGACAAGGAATGAGGTAGTTAGGCTTGAAAATGAGACATGAATGAATTGTATCTTACTAAAATGCAATAAACAACTTGGTTAGTAAATTAGGTTAATTTAGTGACTTACTAATTGTGATGGTTAGTTGGTCTCGAGTAAGCGCCAGCGAAGAAGCTCCTGGGCCAAGCCGGACACCGCCATCGCTGCTTCCGACCGAAGCTTCGACAGCCTGTATCTTCCTTCTCTCGTGCGTTGCAAGTCCTTCGACGCGGATTCTCATTCGGCGACGAGATTTCCGTTCTTTTGAGGTAATTATCGGCTGCTGAGCTTCTATTTATGGCACGAAACTGTGCATCGAAGTGTCTTGTCCGTGCTTCTTCTTAACTTGCAAGAGGAGGACGAGGAGGAAGAAGAAGTTCCTGCTTTCAGGTTGTATGGAGATTTTCTCTGTGGATTTTTTTTTCCCCCCCTTTTTGATGTAGTTCTCCGCCACCCCACTTTGTCGTGGATCTCGGTTTCTGCGATGTGATATTGTTTGCAACTGTCTTCGGGAATCAGTAGGTTCGGTTTTAACAAGGACAACCCGCTCGAGGTCGTTTTGGTTGTTTGTGTCTATTACGATGATTGTAATATTCGGATGTGCTCGAGAATTTTGCACGCACTGGCTGTTTAGAGAGGTGGCAGAAACCGTCTCTTTTGTGCACGTTCTTGTTCTTTGAGAGAGGATGTGTATTAGTCTGTGTGGAAGAAGCAAGGGATTGACATCTTCTGATGACAATCCCTTCGACTGAACATCGGATCAGATTCTCAAAACTGTTTTGTTGTTGTTGTTGCAGTAATGGTAGCGTAAGAGTACGATGTGGCTAGCAACGCTCTGAGAAGAAAGAGGTCCTTTGAGAAAGAGTTGGAGATATGGCATCCTTTACTGCCTTAAGGAATGAAGTATTCTCAAGGGAGCATCGTCGTCAGCAATACGCAGACAAGCTGCTGGGACTGAATGCATATGAGAGACATAAGCATTTCATTAAGGAGTATCAACAGTATTATTATGGTGCAAGTGCTGCTTCGTCTGCAGGTCAGAAACTTCCATTGAAAACTGACAATGACACACTCAGAGAGACTTACAGGTTCATTCGAACTGAGGAAGATGATGGTGAGAGATCTTGGGAGCAGCGGCTGGCCAAACGGTACCACGAAAAGCTCTTCAAGGAGTATTGCATAGCAGATATGTCTCGATACAAAGAGAGCAGGATTGGAATGAGATGGAGAACAGAGAAGGAAGTCATCAGTGGGAAAGGGCAATTTGAGTGCGCAAACAAAAAGTGTGCTAGAAAAGAGGGTCTCAGGAGTTATGAGGTGAATTTTTCATACACAGAGGCAGGGGAGAGTAAGCAAGCTCTCGTGAAGCTGCGTGTTTGCCCTAAGTGTTCTTTCAAGCTCAACTACAGGAAAGAGAAGGAGCTGGAGCGCAAATTACGACGAGATGCAAAAATGAGAAAGAGAAAAAGGGCACTAGACAAAAGCAGGAAGAAGAGTAGAAACAAAAGTAGGGAAAGGATCAGCAGGGAGGAGAGGAGTGATGAGGAATCAGGGGAAGAGTCCAGTGACCCAGAGGAGAAAGACAGCTCTGATGTAAGTGAGGATCTGGAAGGAGTCAGACGCTTCAGGAAGACAAAGTCTCAAGAGGGAGGATCTGATGGTGAAAGAATGCAAGAAACTGAGGGCAAGGATAAAGAGTTTGAGCCCTTCTTCAAGGGCATGTTTCTGTAAATTTTTGTTGGAAGACTGTATCCTGTAAAGGAGATCTAGGTATCCAAAGTGTGGAATTGCAAGGAAGAGATTGTGACTAGGTGTGCAGGACAAAAGCAAAGAAGTTGATTCTTTTCTAGGTGTAGTTTGATATGCTTGGAGGTATGAGTGCAATCCATGCACGAGTGCCCAATTGTGTATCCTAGAACACAATATTGCAGTGCACCAGAGAGGGTTTGAGTGGCATTCTTCCATTACTGGCTGCATTGAGCAATCCAGACAAGAATGTGGGACACTTAATGCTCCCATCCCTATGGTCTGCTGGATGTTAGATTTAGCTCCAGCCTGTGTCCAAAGGAGCATTGAATATTTGGTGATGATGAAACTGCCACCCAGATTGTTCTATAATCGATAACTTAGGTTTAGGGTATTTCACACATCTGTGCACACTGTAAAGCAAACAATTTGGTTACATTTTCTTTTTTTTAGGTTTTTTTGTGGGGGGTTTGTCACAAAACAGACTTTGTGAACTCCAATCTTGCAGAAACTAAATTTGGTTAAAACCAAATCCTTTGGTAGCATTTGTAAGCTTACTCTGTTGCTTTAAAGTCAACTGTTTTTTCATGATTGCATGGTTTATGCAGAAATAGATGAGGAGAGAAATTTATTCCTCTCTTCCAAGAAAGTGCAGGCAATCCATATCCTCATCCACCACAGGTAAAATTGAAGAATCCAGAAGAAATTTTACAACCTGCAGACTTTCTTTTTTCAAGTGCAGATTCTAGTAGTACTGAATCTCTTTTTGTTGCTCATTCTATGTATTTTTTCATGGAAGTCACAGAACAATGTGGACCACTGTTGCACCTTGAATGCAGATGCTATTGAGTTTCCAATTAGCTGTCTCTTCAGTGCTAGCCAGCATCATGACTGAGGCTTTCTGTCATTTCTGCAAAAGCAACAGAAACACAGAATTTGTGCAATGTTTTTCCCAAATTTTGGTTGGGTTACTATTTTCTTAGCTACACCCACTTTGAGGAGCTGATGAAGTCAGTGGGTAATCAATCATTCATGGCAACTTGTCACTGGCAGTTCATGATGAAGGTGATAGTCTGACACTTTTGTGTGCAACTTGCACAAGGTTAAGACTGCACTCATTTGTCAACTTTGAGGTGTTGTTGGGGAGATTTCTCTTCCATCTCACAGATATGTTGAGTGACTGCTGTACAATGTTCAAGGAACCTCAGGACAGCCAAGGTTTTTCCTGCATTTTTACCTTTTTCAGGTCCCTTCATAGTCTGGAAATCCAGCAGAGAATGTTCTGTTATTGAGCTCATAAGATTTTGGATGGGTTAGTGAGTGCAGGGATGTTAAGGATATGAGATGCATTGTGTTTGTGAAGAGGGAGATTGCAACAAAATTGTGGCATGCAAGTATGTTTCTACTTAACTGGCTGCAATTGCTTTTCTAAAGTGTCTTACAGAGTTCTTGGTCTGACAATTACTGCCATTCCAGGTGTCTTTGATTGGAACAGGTTTTGAGGAGAACCTGGAGACAAGGTCTTTTCAAGCATGAAGACTGTTGAATCCCTGCCAGAAGAGAATTGCTTCTGTACAAGGGTCAAGCAGTGTTGAACTTTTGTGCTAGCACCCATTTCATCCACCGGTATCAGCACAAGCATGGTAAATTTTCACAACATGCTAGTAATGCTATTAATGCCAACTACTACCCTAGTGGGATGCTGTTTCAACTTCCACCAACCATAAATCTTGGGTTTGGAAGGATTTTTTGAGTGAATTCCATATAAAATATTGAATCACATTTGTCATCAAAGTTGGACAAATTGATATTTTGTAGCCATTGTATCAACTATTTATAATTACAATGGCATTTAGTGCTCATTGGTGGAGCTATTCTAAAAATCTTGGTGTGAAATACCATATTGATGAAGGATTTGATTTTCAAAGCATGCAAGCTAGACATCAAGTGTGTTCTCCCCAATCACTCACATTAGTTGAAACAGTGCCAATTAGTACATCAATATGTTCAAGCAAGGGGCATGTTCTCACAAGAGGAAGATTTGCATCCTCTATTTATGGTGCGAATGTTGTAATGTTGGGGTGAACAAAGAATTTGTTAGGCCTTATTATTATTTTTCCATTAATATGGCAATGCCTAGAGGGCAAGTGAATATGTTTTGTATTTGTGTGCATCTTTTAATGTGTGTGAATTGTTAGTTTTTTTTATAGGGTTAAAGATCAATGTAGTAACACATGATACTTTGGTTCATTTTCATTTGTTAACAAGGTTATCCACATTCTTCCATGGATGATTATCATCCATCATTCTATGCACCTTCGATATCTATTCAAAAGTGTTCACAACACCTCTCCCATTGGGGAAAAAGTCAATAAATGATGGGAATTGAGTCATACCAACCTTCTTTTCCTACCTTCACCATATCTTTCATGCACATATGTTTCACCCTAACTTTTTCTTGTTATTCCCATTGTTTTGCAAGCTCAATGCAAGTTTGCCAATCCAGTGAAGCTTGCCTTATGCCCACCTATTTTTCAAATCCAGTTTGTTCATTGCTTCTGCAAATGCTCCTTTTTTTCTTCCCACTTGTGCGATTCAAGTTTCCTCTCCAAGTACAATCCCAAACATTTGTTTTGGCCATTGTGACCCTCTCAGATTTTGTCTAGATGTCTAGATGTAATGCATCTTCACTTCCATCTAACCTTGAAAGTGATGACATACTTTTAGTTCAATTCAAAACTCTATCTTTACACATACAAGCGTCACAATATTAGTGCAAAAATTATACATAAATTCACAGAGTCTATGGAGTAGGCTTATGCCTAGGTGTGAAAAAAGTCTATGTGCCTGAGAAGATTGTTAAAATGGGAGCCTTGAATTGCTTTGAAGAATTCAGTTCAAATAAACTCACTTAAATAATAGCCTCATGATCTTGTGCCTAGGTGTGAAGAAAACATTTTGTGGCCAATACAATGGTTCAAATTAGTGCCTTGAATTGTGTTAAAGAGTTGCCATGAAGGCTGATACTTAAATGTTGCATCTCTTTTGCATGTGGCTCATGTAAAAAACATGCAAATTACAAGGAGCTTTCACTGATAATTTGGAGCTTTTAACACATGCTTCTCTTGTTTTACAAAGGAGTCCACAAACCCTAACATTTTTGTATACAATTTCAACCTTGCAACTGCCTCCTCATACTCACAGCTAAGGTTGAGGCACATTACTTGTGCTGTTTGCTTCATTTCCTGTTGGTTGAATTTGTGAAATTGGAACAATTTGAATAATAACAAACTTCCAAGAAGTTCAAAAGGGGTCTAAAGACAAACTTCTGGACTAAGATCGGGAAGTCACAATTGCAGTAAGCCTAGAAACACGTCAACAGGCATGGAGACTGATAGCACAGTCTCTTTTAGGTCACGAGATCTTGCAGGGGTGAAAAACAACACCCTGTCATCAAGACAATCACCAAGAACCACATTCGTAACTCTAAGAAGCCACATAACCATTGCCACCTTTCACAACCCAGACTGGAAAGGTGGGGCAGACTGGATAATCTAGACCTTCAAGTGGTGGAGACCAGTATGAATATTGCATTAACAAAGAAATTCAAGATGGCAGAGAAATCTAAAACCTAGGAAATAAATTGAGAAATTAGCAGTCCAGAGTTTGAAGCAAAGGCTGAAAGAAAGATGGCTATGACACTTTTGGTTCAGGGTAATTTGATGCTTACAGGGATTTTTGGATTTCTGATTGGATTGATTGCTGAGAAATTGCAGCTGCATGTATGCTTCTGGACCTGCATGTCTAAACCTTTGGAGATACTTGCTCCCTCTGACTGCAGTACTGGAAACATTGGTCAAAGAATTACTCAGCCAGCACTCATAAAGAGATTCCTCCTGTGACATTCCTGCATGTATGATCCAAACCTCCATGCTAGATAGACAAGTAGAGTGAGAACTTAGAGATCTGCTGCTTGATTTAAACTCCCACAATTTAAGAAGAAAATCTTGTGGTGAAAACCTGCAGACCTATCTGGGTGGAGCTCCAGATTTCAGTGGCAATGAGAAACAGCAATGCACTTTAATCTGAAAATTTGCGACCCATGGCTTACCACCAATTTGAACAGATGAAGAACTTGCTCCACAAGCTGCTGGAGATGTTTCCACCCTTGCAACCATCTTGTTGGGAGGGAAATTCTCAAGGACACCACTGCAAGTGCAATCAAAGAATGGCTGCACCCATCCATTTTCCTTGAGCATTCAAAAATCCTCTGAATTCCAGGAATTCCACCTACCTGTTGACTTCTCAAGGGACAGGTGCTTAAACCAACCTGAGAATCAAAACACTTAGCCACGTTGCCAGACAGCAGAGGATTAGAAGTTAGAATGCTCCTCAATGGTCTCATGCAGAAGTGGCGATATGTAGTGTTAAGATTGGAACCATTCTTTATCCATGACGTGAATTGATCTCAAGACCTTTAACGTGAGGGAAAAATGTATCCTTGCTCATATAGAGGTAAAGAAGAAGGCTGAGACACGGAAGACAACAATATTGTTCACTCTGTAAACTTCCTGACAATTGATGCTGAACAAAATCTGGTAAGTTTTCTTGCGACTCAAACATAAAATAACTCAGCACTCTCTCTTGAACTCTGTTTTCCCTCATCTTCAATACAAGCAGGAGAAGTAAGAAATGAAACAAAGCAGAGACCATAGAGCATATACCAAAAATAGATTTGTAGATCTTTTGATATCTGTCACGTTTTTCTTGATCTAACCCTGAGCATGTCTAAAAACTAGTCCACTCATGCTCCTTCACAAATTGAGAACCCTACTGCTGAATTCCTAAGCTTTTCAACATTCGGTAACTATGGCTCCTTGCTTAGAGGGGATGAATGCTCAGAAAAGACAGGCCACAGAATACAGGCTTCAAATGTGCAGCCATCCTCTTGCAACTTTGAAATACAAGGGCCAAAACTCTGGGCTGGTTTCTGAGTTCTGTTCACCTCTGTTTTAAAAAATCAGTTGCAAGAGCAAGCAATGAAGCAAAACCCTACATGGAGCAGATGGAAAGAGTCACTTCATTAAATCGTTTATAATCCCTGTTATTTTTTCCCAGAACTAACCCTGAAGGCATCAAGACTTGTTTGCTTGCGCTTCTTCACAAGTGATGACCCACTGCTGACACCCTCCCTTTCGTCCATAAACGATGAACTTCCCCACGATCGTCTAGCTGGTGAGGGAGTATTCTTGCTCATCTTCTTCTGATCCTTGCGTGCCTGACGCTCCCGCTGGTCAAGCTCCTGGTTCTCTCGCTCCACCAAGCGGATTAGTGTGTCACAACGTCGTGCTAGCTCTGAAGGTGTTCGGGACTTAACAAACCAGTCAAACCGGAACACAGGTGATGCATGCACTGCCGCCTTGAGTTCCTCCCAATTTCCATATCCCAGTCTGTGTACACAACAAAGCAAGAAGCGATCACATTCTTCACTGTAGAGCTTGCCTTTATTCTGGCCATACTGGACCTTGAGTTCCTGCCATGGGTTGCGGTACCGGTCAAGCTTCTTGCCTACTGACTTCATGATTTCATCCTTGCGTGAGATGCGGGCCTCGCCTCTCTCAATGTTCTTGATAATTCTCTCATGATCATTTAACTCCTTGTAGCGACTCCAAAACACATTTGAGTAAGTCTCAACCTCCTCCTCTGTCTTCCCTTCAATTTCACTTGCAATACTCTTGATGTCGTTGCGACCATATTTCTCACAGGCCCGCACAAATGCAACAAAATCCCGACGTGCCCAATTCTGAAATCCCTCCTGAAGCAACTGCTCCTTCTCATCTTGTTCCTTCTCTGTGAGAGTCTCCTCCAGGTCTTCCACATTTCTAACATCCTCACCACCTCCTGCAGCCTTAGCCTGCAAAAGGCACCGTACTTCCTTCTCAAAGAGCTCTGTCAGCCTGGGAGTGTTGAAAAACTGGAAGTCATGCAGCTGGGGCATGCGAGGAATGCGAGGCTCCTTTGGTTTGCTCACAGTATTCGTCCGCATTGCTTGTTTGAAGTAGTCAGACTCTGAGTAATTCCGCTTGCGTTCACGCTTGGGTGGCTCAATCCAGTTCTCTGCAATCATCTTCTTCAGATCAAGCTTGCCCTCGTCTTTCTCATCTTTGTCATCAAAGTCATAGAGTCCAGCAGTGTCATCCATTTTGAACTTGATAGCATCATCAGTGAACTTCTTCATCTTAGCATCCAATTCAGCTGTCTCCTCTTCTCCCTTGGCAATGATGCGATCAATGTCTTCATCTGTGATTGTGCTGTTGTTGGAACTGAACACTTTCTCAGCTCCATACCGCACCATCTGCAACAACTCATCTTTGTTCACTGCTTTCTGCTCTGCAAGCCGACCCTGCTGTATGACAAGGGCATCAAGTGCCAACTTCTTGTACGCCCGTTCAATCACCTTCTCCTCAATTGTAAACTCAGTACAAAACCGAAACACCTGCACTTCTTTCTTTTGTCCAATGCGATGGGCACGATCCTGAGCTTGCAAATCCACTTGAGGATTCCAATCACTATCATAGAGAATAACAATGTCTGCAGTTGCCAGATTGATACCCAATCCTCCAGCTCTCGTTGAGAGCAAGAAACAGAACTTCTCACTACCTGGTTTGTTGAAAGAATCAATGGCACTTTCTCTATCCTCTCCACTTGTATTACCATCAATTCGACAGTAGAGATAGTTGCGATACTGGCAGTAATCCTCCAAGATGTCCAACAGCCTGGTCATTTGAGAGAAGATGAGAACCCTAGAGCTTCGCTTCTTGAGCTTTGGAAGAAGCTTGTCCAAAAGCACCATCTTCCCTGCTGTCTCTACCAAATGATCACCTGTGGTGTAAGGAGGACCAGGTTCCGCTCCTTGAAAGAGGTAAGGATGGTTACAGCATTTGCGCAGCTGCATAGCAATGTTGAGCAGCCTCTTTCTCTCACCCCCAGTGTTCACAGCATCAATGTCCTTCTGCAAAAGAGCTCTATAGTAGGTTTTCTGTAACTGTGACATGCCAACCTTGAGAATGGTTTCCTTCTTGGGTGGCAAACCCCGTTCGACATCTGACTTCAAGCGTCTGAGAAGGAAGGGCCTCAGAACCTTGTGAAGCTGTTGCACGACCTCGTGTTGATCATTCTCCCCAGAGATCTGGAACCACTCATCGAAAGTCTCGGCAGAGCTGAAGATCTCGGGAAGCAGGAAGTTCAAGAGTGCCCAAAGCTCATGCAAGTTGTTCTGCAGAGGAGTACCTGTGATAAGAAGCCGGTAGTTGGTGGAGAACAAGCGCATGGTCTTGGCGAGAATGGAAGACTCGTTCTTGATCCGATGCGCTTCGTCGATGATGATGTACCGCCAGCTGAACTTCCGCAACGAAGTTCTCTCCTTGATCGCCATCTCGAAGCTAGTGACACAAACATCGAACTTCCCGGCCACGAGCTGATTGTCCCGCTGGAAGTTGCGCTCTTCTTGATTGCCATGAAACTTGAAGGCACGCAACACGGGACAAAACCTTCTAATCTCGTTCATCCAGTTGCCGAGAGTCGACTTCGGCGCAACCACCATGTGCGGTCCCGAGATCCCACAAAACTCGTGCAGATACGCAAGCAACGAGATGGTTTGCAATGTCTTTCCGAGTCCCATCTCGTCTGCAAGGATGCCGTTCACGCCGTTCTCGTACAAGCGAATGAGCCAATTCAGACCCGCAAGCTGGTAATCTCGCATCTTCCCTTGGATACAAGAAGGTTGCACAAGCAAGCGCGTCCCTCGCACGCCATTGGGATCTTCTTCCCCCTTCAGGTACTCTTTGTCTTCTTCTTCTTCCGTCAATTTGGAGCCATGCCTTCCTCTGCTGCTGTTCTTCTTCCCTGCTGCTGCTGCATCTGCCGCTGCTTGTGGTCCTTGTGCAAAATGTGCAAAGATTTCCGTTTGTTGTAACAAGAATTTCAACCTGCCTTTGGCTTTCGTGTTCATGTCAGAATCCACTACTGCATTCTGTTCCTTAAGGAAATGCTCCACTTCTTGCTTCTTCCGTTTCTTCAACTCGTGTAGTCTTTGTCTCTCTCTTCTTGCTATCTCCTTCTTCGTTGCTGTGATTCCCTCTTCTTCCTCGTCTTGTTCTTCTTCCTCTTCCGCTGCTCCTCCATCGCTGTCCTCTGCCGATCCATCTGCCGACTTCCCTGCTTCTTCATCTTCATCCGCTGCCTCTACTTCTGCTGCCGCTTCCTCTATCGCCGCAATCTCTTCCGCATCCTCTTCTTCTTCCTCTTCTTGCTCATGCCGCTCCGGCTCCTCCTCTTCCTCCTCTTCCCGTTCTTCCTCCCCTTCCTCCTCCTCCTGCTCCTCTTCTTCTTCTGCAGCAGTTTCTGCTTCCATGTCCTCCTCCTGATCACTTGACGAGAACCGATTCTCGTCCTCCTCTGCTGCTTTCGCAACCTCCGCAGGAGCTCGCCTTCCAGGCCCCATGAGAAGTCTCGGAAGCAAGCACTGCCGCTCTCACACAAACCCTCAACACACAACGGAGTGCACAAAACGCGAGGCAACAAGGGCAACAAGGGCAACAACGACGGAACCAAATGTTGCGCAGGAGAGAGGGGGGAAAGCCCCGGTTCTTCTGTCGGTCCGTCTCTCGTCCCCCCTCTCTCTTCTCTCTCCTATGGCGCGGTCGCGCGTGTTCTTGCGCGCGCCTACCCGCGGTCGCTGCGGAGATTGCTGTCGTTGCCGATCTCCGAACGCACCGGAGCGTCGTCCGTTGCCGCCAAAAGCAGCGTTCCTGTGGCGGGAAAACTAGCTCTCCGTGTGCACGCCCGTACTCTTTACTTCCAGGCCTTCCTTGTGTCGTCGCAGAAGAATGAATCCCATGCATGAATTGCTTTGAGAATCAGCTTCTTTATTAAATGCTCGGACAATCCGCATCCTCTCTGCCCCCATGAAGCTCTCTGATTGTATATCATCTGCATGCGAACTTGTAAGATTGTGTTTCTGTTTGCAGCTGCTTTGTGTCGCAATTGAGATAGAGAAGCGCTGGAGTGCAGAACAAAGATGATGGGAGTTTGATTGCAGATGCTGGAAGGAGCACCGGTAGACATGCTGGACTGCAGAGCTAGGGGATGCGGTTTGATTGCAGAAGCTTGAAGGAGAACCCACAACAGAAGAGGAAAAAGATGAAAAAAGGGTTTCTGACAACAGAGGAAGAAGAATCCAGACCTCACCAGAAGCACAAGGAGCTAGCTGCAAGAGAATCTGCTGTTGATAATAACTCTGGATGGAACCGAACAATTCTCTTGAAGCATTTCTTGCTCCAGGGCCCTACTCTGGGTTGTCTCTCTGCTCGAGTCTTGCAACTTCAAGAATAGATGAACCCAGCCAAAAGCAAACTCTCTTCCAGTGACATTTTTCTCTTCTGAGTAGTGTTGTTGTGCAGGGTTTAGCATCCTCTTCAGAAGAGAGACAGAGAGTTCATCCTCAGGAAGCAATGCATTTGTGGCTGCATATTTTGATATGTAAACAAAGAAACCAGATCCAGTACACCTGCCTTTTGGCAGATCTCTCATCTGGTCAAGAAGATGGCACAGCAATGGGTGTACCCAAGAAGTCCAACTAAATCCTTTTAGGGTTAGAGCTACCCCTGGCAGCCAGTTCAGAAAAAAACCACTTAAAAATCTAGGAGATTTCAGAGGAAGGAAACTCCACCAAAAAACAGAAAAACAACAACTACTACTATTACTTTCAAAGGAAACCCATCATATACTCACAACTGCATTTCTGAGTTTCAGTCACATTTCCAAGACATCTTCATGGGAATGGGAAGACTTACTCATTCAGTCATGATGTTGGCTAGAAGGACCCAAAGAGACTCAAAGAACTGATGAAAAGAAAGTGTTGAGCATTCTCAGTTCAGAGAACAACATGGATGCCACAACTGAGCAGTCGGACTGCTATCTCTTCTCTTGCAGACTTCTGACCTCATGCATGCAATTCATTGGATTGAAGTTTTAAAATGCTTCAAATCTGCCAATTGGTTGAAGAAACAGAAACAAACCTCATGACACAAGCCATTCTCAGATGGAAAAACCTTATTCTTGAGTACTGGACCTTCATTCAGTACAAAGTTCATCCTTTGACAAATTCTATCATTTAATTCAATGGTTGTAATATCCAGGGTGGCTGGCTGGCTGCTGGCTATGAATATTGCACAAAGGCTCTTTCCCAAGAGGGAAGAAAAATTACAGATTTCCTATGTAGCAACAACCATCCTAATGTTTTGTGTTTCTATTATGCTGGGTGGGTCCAGGAGTGCCCCAATATCTGAGAGGGTGGGGTTTTTTGTTCACTTACTCGAAAGGACCATTGTATCACCGGTGTCTTCTACAAGCTCCAACAATTGTTGATGCTCCTTCCTGCTTTTTTTAATTATCACACAACAAAACATCTTTTAGTGCACATCATTTTTGCTTTCGATTTTTCTTCTTTGAGAAAATTATCAACTACTTGTAAAGAGTCATTAGGCAAACTAGAATGCCTGTCAGCAGTTAAGATGAGACACAGTTTTAGTATGTTGGATTTTTCTAGTTTTGAGAAATGTGCAATTTGTTATACTCTACCACCACATGGCAAAATAGAGACAGACAGACAGAAGGGTAGACCTGGAAAATAAGTTCTTGAGAAATGACCAATTGCCATCTTCTTGTGCAGGGTCCAAAACCAAGTAGCATATGAAGGCTCCATATGCAGCAGAGGAGATTCCGAGCACAATGATGGCAGATACTGAGTGGACAAGATTGCTTAACACTGACACTCCCAGCAGGTACATATTGATCCCCAGTACTAAAACTGCAATTGACCATGCCACCACCTGCAGCACATGTGCCAAGGACCAAATGAATATTAACAGAGTCCCTGCAGCATAGTGGAGAAAAGAAGAGACTAAATCAGGTGTGTACAATCTCTCATCCAAGGCTTTTTGTAAAACAGCTTGAACAAATCTCACAGTTAAGAGGACCATTGTACCTTAGTTAGAGTGTCAATGACAAAGACACCCATTACTCTTGTGTTTGACACAAGGCAGAGAAGGGGAATGAGAGCAAAAGGGAGCTGGATTGACTGTAGCACATTGAGCCACTCACTAAGTCGATCAAGCTCATTCTCTGAGCTGTTGAAGATGAGAGCCACAATGACTGTGGGTACAATTGCAACCGCCCGGGTGACAACCACCCGAACCCATTTCTTCACAGGTAGATTCAAAAAACCCCCCATAACAAATTGTCCTGCACACAGAGAATCAAAATTTTCAGGAACAAAGCTCTCCCTCCAAAGCCTTCTACCTGTGATGAAATGCTTGTAAAGTTTCTCAGCATGCAGGAAAATGCTTCAATGAACCTCATGAGTGTGAGGTAAGTTATCTGGTCAAAGATGCAAGCAATGCCAGTAGTACCTACCTGTATATGTGCCAGTCATAGTGCTGCTCTGGCCAGCAGCTAGCAACCCAATTGCCCAAATATAGAGGATTGGAAAGAACCCTTCCCCATACTTTTGCTGGAGATACTCGCCAGCATTTGCCAAACCAATGTTGTTAGCTCCTTCCTTTCCAAAAAAAGCTTTTGCAAAAATGGCCATGATGCAGAGGTTGATGAGAAAGGAGATGAATAGGGCAACAGCTGACTCTATGTTGTAGTATCGCAGAGCCTCACGAACACGGTTTTTCTTCGTGATGTCAATGTTGCGTGATTGAACAAGTGCTGAGTGAAGAAAGATGTTGTGCGGCATGATGACTGCGCCAACAATCCCAACTGCCTTATCAACAGCATTCCCTGGGACAGAGGGGATCAATAAACCTGCAGTGGTGAAACATACAAAATTTTGTCACAATGCCATAATGCAGTTTCAAGGTATGAAAAGACATTCACTCATGCTTATCAGGATGTACAACAGTCTAGTTCACCTTCTTCAGAAGGTATGCAAAACCTTGGTGGAAGTACAGTACAAGATGCACCAGAAGGACAAAACAGAATGAAAAATATTGAACATGAAAAGATAGAAAATTTACCTGCAGCCATAGCTTTCCCATTGGGATTGGTTTCACCAAACATCCAAGCGAATGAAAGGGCCATGACTCCAATGAACCCACAGAATAATGCTTCCAACTTCCTCACGCCAAAATTCTCCAGAAACAGGAAGGCAAACCTGCATGTTTTACCATAAGCATTTCCTCAGATTGTCTCAAAGCTTTACTCCATGCAGTGCAGGATTCATTCTTTTTGGATGCAGATTTACAATTGAATTCAAAGTGGGCAGATGACAGATTGTGGGCCAAAAACACAGAAAGATAGCAAAAGATTGGGGGAGACTATTGTCAAAAGAAGAGGAGCAGTCCACATACCCGTCTATACCTGTGATGAGTACACCGAGCCATAAAGGAATGTAGCCATTTGATAAGACCTTGAAGGCAATAGCACTCCCAATCACCTGTTGAACATCTGCCCCTATAATAGCAACCTCTGTCATAAACCAGAGAACCATTCGAACCCAGACAGGGTACTCTTCCCTACAAAGCTCTGCAAGGTGACAGCCTGTTGCCACCCCTAGCCTTGCTGCAAGCATTTGTATCAAGAGACCCATTACTGTTGCCCACATGAGAAGCCACATGAGTGAATAGCCTGCTGTAGCACCTGACTGCAAATCACTTTCAATATTCCCTGGATCCAGATAGCCTATACTCATCAAGAACCCTGGACCTGCAAACATCCACAACTTGCGCCACGAGAATTTTGGAAGGTAATCCACATTGCCACCTTCCATATCTTCTTCTTCCTCTCCTTCCAGTGAAACATCGACTTGCTCTGTTTTGTCATATGCTCTCTCTTCTTCCTCGTGATGATGCTCTGCATGATGCCATAGTTTTCTTCTCTCTGTTTCATCACCACCATTGCCTGTTGAACTCTTTATGAATGGCACAGAGTCCAAAGCCACATTTGAAGCTGCCATGGGAGAGAGCTCCATGATCACAATCTATATTTATTCTCTTGGCTACAGATCCTACAAAGCTAGCTTTCTTCCTTTAATCCAAGAAGGTGCATCCCATATCCACCCTTCTTCTCAAAGAACAATTATCTCTGTGCTCAAAGCCCATACTGAAAACACAGTACCCTTTCAGCTTTGAGCTTCTTCATCTCATCGACCTGGAGGATCCAACAAAAATCATCACTTGCAGCACACAAAGCTTTTCTGCTGACTTGTGAAATTTTAGTCAATATGTGCCTCAGAAACAAAAGACCTTTCACATTCAACAAGCTTGCTGCTTCAGAAAAGATCTCTGCCCAGATCAGAATCCCAAACCAAAAAAGCCAACAAAAACCAACTAAACCCTACCAAGGGAATTCGCACTGTAATCCAAGAGAGCACAGAAATCTCTTCCCATAAGTACTGAGAACTTTCTCCATCCTTTGAATTCAAATCATCTTAAATATAATTTGAAGAGATGGGCCCACCCAATAATAGCAAAAAAAGCTTATCAAGATTTCAGATCTTGCAACTTCTCCAGACTTTCAGATTCAATTCAACCTGAAAAGAAATTGATAGAATTAAGAGATGATGATACAATAAACAACAATAAAAACAAGAACTATTGAAGGTTTCAGATCTTGCAGCTTACCAGCAAGCAAACAGGAAAAAAGAGAAAGAAAAACACTAACCCAAAAAAAGAATACTCGGAGTGGTGGTGGTGGCTTTAAAAAGAGTTACAGCATCTGCATGTTTCAAAGACCTTGAACAACAGTAGATGGGTACTGATCATAGTCTTGGAGTTTCTTTCCTTGAAAACTCTGAAACTGCAAAACTCCTGAAACTGTGAAACTCCAATTGATCTGTACCAATAGTTTCTGAAACTCCCAAACTCCCAAATAAGTACTATATTGATCTGTACTTCAGGAACAAATCCAATGGAGCAAAAATCCAAACACCAGTTTACACAGAATGGTGTAATGGGAACAAGAAAGGAGTGGAGGAAAACAACAAAGAAAAACAACTGGGGGGCAAATCCCTCAAGAAGAGGAAGAAGGGCAGAGAGAACCCTAAAACCTAGGATCTTGGATCTGCCACAAAAACTGTTCCCCCAAACATAGATACACTTGGAGATTCTGGAGGACCAAAGAAGAGAACTATCAAGAACCAAAAGCTCAAGAAAACAACAAAAAGATTTGGGAGATTGTTGAGGAGGACAAGAAGAGGACGTAAAAAGAGAACCATCAAGAAGAAGAAGAAGAAGAATAGGTTTAGGGTTTAGGGGTAAAGTGAGAAATTGGGTGTTTTATCTTTGGAACAAAGCAGAGAGATGCATGACGAGCAGAAAGGGGAAAAAGAGAAACCTTGCTGCAAAACACACCATGCAATAGATCGCCAGTCCCTCAAAGAAAGGAACCGTGTGTAATAGCAACAGGATCTCAACAACAACAACAACAACAAGCTTCACATGCGAATCATAGCAGCAACAGAGGTTTACTATTACCACTACTAGTCCTCCTAAAATCACAATCCATTTTGGAAGGGAAAGATATTGCAAAGGAAAAAACCTTCTGAAATTTTACTAGGGGAAAAAAAAACACCATCACCACCCACTTTCTATTTTTGCAGCAACAACACCAACACCAACACCACCACCACCAAAGAAACAACAAACAAAACACCACCAACAAACAAAACAAACAAAACAAAACTTATTTCCTAAAACTAATTTCTTTCACCTGAGGGAGTTAATCTTCTCCTTCTATTGTCTCATAGACCCAATCCAAGATTGAAGGTCCAAGAATCAAACAAAACAAAACAAACCCACCCAAGTGATCTACATTCCCAACAAAAACCACATTACCCAAGTGATTTACATTCTTTGATTGATTGATTGATTGATTTGATTGATTTTGTTGCAAACTTAATGACCACATGGGTGTCTCTCTAATTCACACAAGCAAACCTTTCTTAAGAGTCAAATCTCACTCTACTCATTAGCATGAAAAAAGTCCATCATGCTAGATGTTACATTCCCATGGTTGGTTGTTGTGGGGTCCAAAGGTAGGACATGCCAAGAATTTAGGCATCACCTTTGCTAGGTGTCAATCCAATGTTTTCATTCTAGATTTCATCTTTATTCATAAGAAATACTAAGTCATGAATTCTTAAGTTAACTAATTATGTAGAACCTGACTCAAAACCATTGGTTATTAATTAATTAATTGATTAATTAATTTTTACTTTTATCTTTTTGTGAAATACTTCACAAAAGTGGGAAATTTTCCACCCAAAACAACACATTTGGCATTGAAAAACCATGTTTTACTCATCACCCATATTCATGAAAGCTTAATTGAATGACTTAAGCCGCACTTTTCATACATCATGTTTAACACTTCTGATATGTTTACTTATCATGGGTAGTTAAAATTAAAACCAATAAATAAATAAAAAATGATGAAAACATCCTAAACTTTTTTTCTTTTTTTGGACTCAACATTAGATCCAATTGATGAGTTCCTCAAAATACACCAAGTCAGGCCCAATGGTGAAGAACACGCCAAAACCTTCACTCATGGACCCGTGGATTTGAACTCAAGACTTTTGTGATATGGAGGGGCCATTTCATGGAACCATAACCCTTGGGGAGGATTTTGCAACAAAACAAAACAAATACAACACTTAGCACGAAATAATTAGAAAAATGAAAGAACACAAGTCCTATCAAAAAATTTGCCTAGCTTAGATGCTAAAGCTTGAGTTCAATTACCAAATATCCATAACATAGTTATTATATTACTTAACTTTAAAGGTCATGTAATGGGATCGAAAAGTGAGAATGTCATAAGAGTCCACAAGTAAGTGAAAAGAGATGCAACCAACCAACAAAAAGGTGATGGTTTGGAAGGGGGGAAAAACATCACCCAATGAGAATTTCCACTAAAAATCAATCCTTATTAGGATGTATGATGTTTAGTGATTAAATAAACTAATTTTTAAAAGTTGGGCATTACTCATTACTTAAGGTTTCTTAAAGGATTTTCGCACAACAAAGGACTCCAATTCACAAAATTCAACTATACATTACATTCTTCCTTTTTATTATATCTTCAATTTGAAATGATCGATGACTTTTATATGTTGCAATAAACACTAAGATGATTCATTTTTTTAATTTGGAGCATAATTTAATATTTGTGAATTTTTTTTTAATTAATTTCAAAACATGTCCTAACAATTATAATATTTCATAAGAATCACTCAGACTAATAAAATTATGCCAAAATGTACCAAATTTGAATCATAAAAAAATAATTTTAAATATCAAATGTCATGAAAATTACATTAGACACATTTTTCAAGTTCTTAATAAAATGTTTGAAAAAAAATATTTTCAAATAATTTCGAGCAATAAGTAGAAGGACTATTAAATGAATATTGTTTAGTGTGGTATAAAGCATATATGAAACATTTAGATGTAACTTGTGCTAAAACATTTATAAAATAGTGAAATGTGATCAAATGCACTTGCCTACCTTAAATTGCATGTATCACACAACCAAAGTTGTTTTTCTTTGTATTTTCAGGATGACAAAATCCAAAATCCTTACTCTTGGTTCGTATGAGGATCAAGGTTTTTTCTTTCAATTTTGTGATTAAAAAGTTTTTTTGGCAAAATTCTCCAAAATCTTAGCAATTTTTTGTGTTGTCACATTGCAAACTCCTCCATAAGTTTGACAAAAAGAGAAGAACTCATGGCAAAGGATATGGAATAAAGTGAGGTGGTGTTAAAAGAGGAGGAACATATTGGGGAACACATTGGGAACTTGGGGAACATGTTGAGAACCCATGAGAACTTGATGGGAACATATTGAGAACAACAAAAAATCCAAAAAAATCCCAATGAATGGCCTCTCCCCCCCTACCTTCTTCCTCTCAAAAGAAAATAATCTGGGCCCCTTAGGTGCATACTGGCTTACCTCATTGGCTGCCAAGAATTTTTATTTGTATTTCTGCTCTTTATCATTTTTGGCTTAGGCAAAAACAATTTTTAATGTTAATTCTCAGTTAAAAACATGCCAAACTTTATTAAATATCATTGAAATAGAATTTGGCAGATTTTATTTTTCTCTTTTAAATGTTAATTTTTACTAAAAAGAAAAATATTTTAAAATCATTGCAATAAAGTTTGGCATATATTAATTTTTCTGTTAAATATTTTTCATTTTTTAAAAAATATTCAAAACCTATGCAATAGAGTTGGGCAGATATTCTTTTTTCTTTTAAATGATCCTTTTTTTAAAAATCTCTTAAAATCATTGCAATAGTGTTTGGCAGACATTTATTTTTTCTTTTAAATATCCTTTTTTATTTTAAAAAAATATTTTTCAAAATCATTGCAATAGAGTTGGGCGGATATTCTTTTTTCTTTTAAATGATCCTTTTTTTTTAAATCTTTTAAAATCATTGCAATAGTGTTTGGCAGACATTAATTTTTCTTTTAAATATCCTTTTTTATTTTTAAAAAATATTTTTCAAAATCATTGCAATAGAGTTGGGCAGATATGATTTTTTTTAAATAATCATTTTTTCTCATTTTTAAATAAATAAATATATTAAACAAAAATATCATTGCAAAATAGAGTTGGCCAAATTTACATGAGCTTTTTAAACTTATGGATCTGCTGGCTCCATTCTCTCTCTCAGGTAAGCCTGCCAGGACGAGCCTTACACAGGCACACCCAGCTGAATCAGCCTCATAGGACCCCCTTTCGAAGGTCCAAGTGGCTTCAATTCTGCCAGGCGTGCGTGCGTGCGTGCGTGCTTAGGGTTCAATCAATCCCATAGGGTCCACTCTTTACTGGATCGGTGGGGTCAGTTCTGCCGGGCAAGCCCGCCAAGGTGATCCCTACGCAGGCACACCTGGCTGAATCAGCCCTCCCATAGGGTCCCTTCTTCACTGGGGTAGGTAGGGAGAAGTGTTTTTTTATTGGCTCTGCCCTTAAGGGGAGAGACTATGGAATGGTGGCTACTTCATTTGGTCTCTCTGACACATTGTTCAAGTTTTTCAGCTCATTAATTCAAATTTATAAATTATTAAAATCTGAAATAGTGTTGAATAATTCTCAAATTTTGAAGATAAAATATGAGAATTCAAATTTCTAAATTATTAAAATTTGAAATAGTGATGAGTAATTTTCGAAATTTGAAGATAAAATATGAGAATTCAAATGTATAAATTATTAAAATTTGAAATAGTGTTGAATAATTTTCAAAAAATTGAAGATAAAATATGAGAATTTAAATGTATAAATTATTAAAATCTGACATAGTGATGAATAATTTTCAAATTTTGAAGATAAAATATGAGAATTCAAATTTATAAATTATTAAAATCTGAAATAGTGATGAATAATTTTTTTTAATTCAAGATAAAATATGAGTAAGACATTTTCATAAGAGAAGGGGTAAGATGGGATTTTAAGGATTTGGTGTTTTTTTCCAATGTTGGACAATTTTTAAATTAAAGATAGATAAATATTTTTAAAAATCAGGACTGGCGGTTGTGAAAAAATTCAGAGATTTTCCCAAAATTGATTTTTTTACCTTTCAAATTTTTAATAACGCATACAATCACAACTTATATCGTTTACTTTAATCTTATTATTATTATATTTTAATAACCTAATACCATTGGATAACTATTCATCCCATCCATCTCAAAATTTCATTTGAAAAAAAATACCTTCATTGATTTTATGGAAAATATATAAAATAGAATTTTAATGCCCAAGTTTAATTTAGAATATTGCCATGGGTAGGAAGAAATGGGACAACAAGTTCAAGTTCACTAAAAAAATTTGGGAAAACCCTTAAAATTCCTAAGAACAAAGTTGAAGATGCTTGAACTCCATCAAAATAGTTTTTTAAACCCTTAAATTTTAAAACAATACCCCCAACATTATTTCCCCCCATGTGAAACTTCCAAAATGACAAGAAGAAAATTGAAGATTCCAGAATTTCAAAAATACAAAAACAAAAACCTTTCAAAATTCACATGAAGAATGGCACATACCTCATTTCCTCACTTGTGAAAACTTCATACAAAAAATTTGAAAACCCCCAAAATGACAAGAAGGAAATTGAAAACTTTGGAATTTCAAAATATCAAAACAAAAGACCTTCCAAGTTTCAAAAAGAAAAGCACATATCTCCCCCTTTGTGAAACTTCACATAAAAAAATTAAAGATTCTCAAAATGACAAGAAGAAAATTGAAGATTCTGGAATTTCAAAATAAGAAACAAAAACCTTTCAAAGTTCACACGCCCCATTTCCTCACTTGTGAAACTTCACACAACAAAATCTGAAGACCCCCAAAATGATAAGAAGAAAATTAAAGATTCCGAAACTTCAAAATACAAAAACAAAAACACAATTTTTTTTGAAGACCCACAAAATGACAAGAAAAAGAATTGAAAACTTCGAAACTTCAAAATAATAAAACAAAAACCTCTCAAAATCCACAAGAACAAAGGACTCCCCCACCCCCCCCCCCCCCCCCCAAAAAAAAAACAAAAACC
>Ga0116227_10004222_pt1 | contig 31300 bp, 28 predicted proteins | sample S1TSphgellanicum_FD_89693 | JGI IMG/M metagenome (GOLD analysis project Ga0116227, IMG submission 89693) | Host-associated microbial communities from peat moss isolated from Minnesota, USA - S1T2_Fb - Sphagnum magellanicum MG | ecosystem: Host-associated > Plants > Peat moss > Unclassified... | reverse complement strand
CGCATGGTTTCAACCTGCGCCAGTTGAGTTTGCAGACCGGCGCCTATGTGCCGCTGCATGCCCGCGCCGAGGAAGAGGTGATCTTCATCCAGTCCGGCACGCTGGAGGTGAGCTGGGCTGATGGCAGTCTGATCATGGGCGCCGGTGACACGCTGACCGTGCCGATCGGCCTGCAGCATGGCTTCCGCAACACCGCTTCCGTGCCCTGCGAGGCGATTGTGGTGCGCGGAACGGAAGATCCGGCGCAGCCGATGTTCGCCAGTTAGGTTTGGCGCAAAGCGCAGGAAAAGGGCGGTCCGGATCACTCCGGGCCGCCCTTTTCGTTGGATTGATCGGCAAGGAAAAACCCCGGCGCTGTCGGGCGCCGGGGTTCTCTCGATCAGGCGTTCTGCTTCAGCCTTTCGAAGCGGATGGCGGCGGCCTTTTGGTGGCCTTCGAGGCCTTCGCTGCCGCTCTGGCGGATGGCGGGCGGGGCGACGGCGGCGATCGCCTTGTCTTCCAGCCACTGATGCGTCGCGATCTTCACATAGGAGCCAACCCAGAGCCCGCCGGTGTAGCGCCCGGCGCCCATAGTGGGCAGCGTGTGATTGGTGCCGACATTCTTGTCCGAATAAACCACGCTGGCGTTTTCGCCGATAAACAGCGAGCCGTAATTGCGCAGCTTCTTGGCGAAACCATGCGGGTCGGCGGTGTGGACCTGCAGATGCTCGGCGGCGACGTGATCGGAATAGGCGATCATCGAGGCTTCGCTGTCGCACAGTACGATCTCGCCGTAATTGGCCCAGCTTTCCGCCGCGACCTTGGCGGTGGCGAGGGTCTCAAGCTGGCGCTCGACCTCCTTCACCGTGGCCTCGGCCAGAGCGCGATCGGTGGTGATGAGGCCGACGCGGGTGCGCACATCATGCTCGGCCTGACCCAGCAGGTCGCAGGCGATCAGTTCGGGGTCGCCTGAGGAATCGGCCACCACGAAGATCTCCGAAGGGCCGGCAAGCTGGTCGATGCCGACGGGGCCGAAGACCTGACGCTTGGCCTCATTCACGAAGGCGTTGCCGGGGCCCATGATCTTGTTGACCTGCGGCACTGTCTGCGTGCCATAGGCCATGGCGGCGATGGCCTGCGCCCCGCCGATGCGGAAGATGCGGTCCGCGCCCGAAAGGTGGCAGCCCGCGATCATCGCGCGATGGGCGTTGGGCGGCAGGCAGGCGACGACCTCGGCGCAGCCTGCGACCTTGCCGGGCACGATGGTCATGATCGGCGCGGAGAGCAGCGGGAAGCGGCCGCCCGGCACATAGGCGCCGACGCGGTCGATGGGGATGACGCGGTGGCCAAGATGCAGGCCGGGAATGGGCTCGATCTCCAGCGGCAGGATCGTGCCGAGCTGGGCTTCGGCGAAGCGGCGCACGTTCTCGATGGCGAATTCGGTGTCGGCGCGGGTCTGGGGGTCAAGTTCATCCAGCGCGGCAAGGCGGTCGGCCTGGCTGACTTCGAACTGCTCCAGATCGGCATTGTCGAATTTGGCGGAATAGCGGCGCACTGCGGCATCGCCCTCGCGGCGGACATCGGCCAGCACGCTCGCGACGATTCCGGTCACGTCATTGTTGTCGGCGATCGAGTCGCGGGCGGGGGCCTTGATGTAGACGGTGGTCTCGGAAAAGCCTTGCGGCGCGGTGGTCATGGTTTTCTCCCGGCGGTTTGGTGACTGAGATTTTGCATCGATACTGCATTCGAATGCAAGTGTCACGCGGGATTTTGGCATCCGGCATGGGGCATCCCGCATATGGCGCCATGTCATTTGCCTTGCCGATGCAAGCCAATTACAGGGAAGCCGATCCAGGCTTTGAGGGTGCCGATGCCCAAACCGCAGACCAACAAGAAATCCACCTCCACCATCATGGAGCAGGGGCGGCGCCCGACATCCTATGATGTCGCGCGCATCGCGGGCGTGTCGCAATCGGCGGTGTCGCGCTGTTTCGCGCCCAATGCCTCGATTGGCGCCGCCAAGCGCGAGCTGATCCTGAAGGTGGCCGCCGAAATCGGCTATCGGCCCAATGCGCTGGCTCAGGCGCTGATTTCCAAGCGCACGAACATTGTCGCGCTGATCATTTCGGCGCGCACCAACCTCTATTACCCCGAGGTTCTGGCCGAATTGAGCGCCCGTTTGAATGAGCGCGACATGCGCGTGTTGCTCTTCTCGCTGTCGGAAGAAAGCGAGGTCGATGGCGTGCTGGACCAGATCTGGCGCCATTCGGTCGATGGGGTGATTTCGGCGGCGCGCCTCTCGGCGGCACAGGTCGGGCAATTTGCCGAGCATCGCGTGCCGCTGGTGCTCTATAACCGCGTGGCGACGGCGGCCCCTTCGGTGCGCTGCGATTCCGTCTCGGGCGAGCGCGATCTGGTCGAGCATCTGCTGGCCGCCGGGCATCGCCGTTTCGGGCTGATTTCCGGCCCCGCCGACAGCTATGTCGGTGAGGAAAGGCGCACGGCGGCCCTGGCCGCGCTGGCGCAGGCCGGGGTGGGCGATGTGCCCGAGAGCCGGGGCGACTTCTCCTATGACAGTGGGCACCGTGCGATGCATGAATTGCATCAGGCGGCAGGTAAGCTCGATGCGGTGATCGCGGTCAGCGATCTGATGGCGATCGGCGCGATGGATGCGGCGCGGCGCGATCTGGGGCTGAGCATTCCCGAGGATCTCTCGGTGGTCGGCTTCGACGGGGCAGGGCCGGCGCGCTGGGGCAGCTATGATCTCACCTCGGTGCGGCAGCCGGTGCGGCGCATGACCGATGCGGCGGTGTCCATGCTGGTCGAGCGCATCGAGGATGCCACGGCGCCTGCCGAGCAGCGTCTGTTCACCGGTGAATTGCTCACCGGAAGCAGCGCGCGAATCGCGGTGCCGGAGATGTGAATTCGAAGGCAGGCGGCGAAGCTATTTTTTTGCTATGAAAAATAGCTTCATAGTGGAATGGCTTGCCGGTTTATCAAATATCATCTGATTTTATTGGATATTCATCAGGTGTCATTAAGTCTGTATGCGTCAAATGACCGATGACTTCGAATGCAAAAAATGATGGACGACCCGCCGCCTTCCCGATAGATTTCCCCTCAGAATAAAGAAAAGGGGAGTCACATGCATAAGCACCCACTGCTCAAGGGCGTCTCCGCCCTCACACTCACGATGATGGCCACGCCGGTTCTGGCTGCAACGGCGCCTGCCGCGCCGGACGCCGCCGCCGAGCAATCGGCCGCCACCGCGCCGGCCGCGAATGAGGGTTCGACCGGCGAGATCATCGTCACGGCCCAGCGCCGCAGTGAAAAGCTGCGTGACGTTCCCATCTCGATGACGGCACTGTCGGGCGATGCGCTTAACAAGCTGCGCGCCAACGATATTTCCCGCGTCGAATTCGCCACGCCGGGCTTCACCTGGGGCTCGCAGGGTTCGGACTCTTTCCCCGCCATTCGCGGCGTGCGCACCAGCCTGGTCTCGGCGCAGAACGACCCCGTCATCGGCTTCTACATCGACGGCATCTATCAGAGCCGCACCCAGCAGCAGTCGATCCCGCTGTTCGACATCGCGCGGGTGGAAGTGCTGCGCGGCCCGCAGGGCACGCTGTATGGCCGCAACACCTTTGGCGGCAATGTCAGCATCGTCACCGCCGAGCCCACCCATGATTTCGGCGTCGGCGCCAATCTGGAAAAGGGCAATTACAACCAGTCGCATATCGACGGCTACATCAACCTGCCTGTCACCGACACGCTGGCGGTTCGTTTTTCCGGTGTGTTTCAACGCCATGATGGCTATGTCCATTCGACCACGCCCGGCGTGGTGCTCGACGATCTGAACGAGAATGCCGAGCGCGTTGCCGTGAAATGGACCCCCACCAGCGATCTGGAGGTCAACATCCACGCGGGCACCTGGCGCCGCGACGATGCGGGCGCCGGTTCCTATGGTTATAAGGTGGCGGGCACGCTGATCAATCCGGCGACCGGCTATCAGTCGATCAACGGCCAGCCCTATGCGGTCAACCCCTCGGTGCCCAATGGCGCGCCCAATGTTGCGGGCCGCGACATCGGCAGGCCGGTGACCGGCGGCGCCTGGACCAACGATTGGGATTACCAGCCCTTCGAACACATCGCCGAGGATTACGTCTCGGGCCAGATCGCCTACAATCTGGGGCCTGTGACGCTGAAATCGATCACCGGCTACACCCATTTCCGCGCTCACCGCAGCGCCGACAACGACCAGTCGAGCGTCACCTTCGAAGGCCTGGGCTATGGCTCGGGCGTGCAGGAGGCCAACACGCGCTCGGATTCCTTCACGCAGGAGGTGCAACTGGCCTCCAATGCGAAGGGGGCGCTCCAGTGGATCGTGGGCGCCTATTATCTGCATGACGCCATCTTCGAAACCTATCAGCAGAAGATCACCGCGCCGGGCGCCACCACCACCGGTTTCCGCGCCGATGCCGGGCTGCACACCGATGCCTATGCCATCTATGGGCAGGGCACCTTCCAGCTTGTCCCCGATCTGCTGAAGGTGATTGCAGGGGCGCGCTACAGCCATGAAAAGAAGGCGTTCAACTTCGCCGACTGGGCCGATGCCGCACCGGGCACCTATAATTTCATGGCGCCCTATTCGGTGACTTCGGGCGCGCCCAGCTTCAGCAGCGGCACATGGCGCGCGGGTCTGCAGTTCACGCCCGACCGCAACACGATGATCTATGCCACCGCCTCCACCGGCTTTGAATCGGGCGGCGTGAACGATACGGGCGGCAATCCGGCCATTCCCTCCTCCTATGCCCCGCAAAAGGTCTGGGCTTACGAGGCGGGCGTGAAATCGAAGATCCTTGGCGGCAAGGGCGAAATCGAGGCTTCGGGCTTCTACAACAAGTTCTCGAATTTGCAGATCAACGTCTACACGCCGCTGGTGTCCTACTTCGGTTCGGCCGGCCAGGCGCGCAGCTATGGCGGCGAATTGGCGCTGCGGCTGGATCCGGTGCCCAATCTGCACATCAACGCCACGCTGTCTTTCATGAATGCGCGCTACACCCGCTACATCAGCGGCAACAACTTCTATGGCGCCTCGGGCGGGGCAGATCCGGTCTCGGTCAATCTGGCTGGCAAGAAGATCCCGCAGTCGCCCGACTTCAAGTCGACGGTGCTGGTTTCCTATGACATCGATCTGGGCAAGGCTGGCACGCTGACGCCCTCGGGCAACTGGCTGCATTCGGGCAGCTATTACACCACCGATTACAACACGGTGCTCGATTACCAGAAGGCGTATGACAAGCTGGGCGCCTCGCTGCGCTGGAGCGCGGCCAAGGGCAACAGCACCTATATCGAGGCCTATGGCGACAATCTGACCAACCAGGCCACGCTGCTCAGCGGCGTCGTCGGGCGGCTGGAGCGTGTTCAGGTGTCGTATGGCTCGCCGCGTACCTATGGCGTGCGGGTCGGCACCAAGTTCTGATCGCAACAAAACAGGGCCATGTTGCGCAACATGGCCCTTTCATTTCCCCCCTGAAGCGGTCCCGCCAAACCCCGGCGGGACCGTCTTTTTGTGTCAGGCGCGTTCGAGCATTGCGGCGAGGGTGAACAGCGCGGCTTCCTGCCCGGCAGGCACCAGAATTTCGGCGCCGACAGGTCGCTCACCGGGCGCGGCGATGGGCACGCTGATCGCGGGCCAACCGCTGCGCGCAGCCAGTTCCGCCGCCCAGCCGCCCGGCGGATTGCCGAGCCCCTCGGGGATGACGCGCATGGTGGGGTAGAACAAAGCGTCCAGCCGATGCTGCGCCATCACCGCCTGCAGCATGGCGGCCAGATCCCGGTGACGCGCCAGAATGGGTGCCGCCGCGTCGCCGCTGACGGCCATGCGTTTGACAAGGCTCTCGCGGTGATCGGGCAGGAAGGCGCCGCCTGTCACCAGCTCTGCCAGTGAGGCGGGGGCATTTCCGGCGCTGGCTCGCCCGGCGAGATAGGCATCGAAGGCCGCGCCGAATTCCGCATCGACGATATGCGCCCCGGCCAGCAAGTCCTCGACGCCGGGCAGGGTTAGGGGATCGACCAGTTCGATCCCCGCCTGCGCCAGCCGTTCCAGTGCCTGCTGACAGGCGGCGAGAATGCGCTCATCCTGCCCGAAGGCCTGCCTCACCACGCCGACGCGCCCGGGGGCAGCATGGCCGCCGATCCGCCCGCCCATGATCTCGTAAAGCAGCCGCGCATCGGCCACGCTGCGCGTGATCGGCCCGATGGTGTCGGTGCTGGGCGCCAGCGGCGCGACGCCCTCCAGCGAGAGCATGCCATGCGCCGGACGCAGCCCGACCAGCCCGTTGCAGGCCGCCGGAATGCGGATCGACCCGCCCGTATCAGTGCCCAGCGCCGCCATGGCAAAGCCGCGCGCCACCGCCACCGCCGATCCGCCGCTCGATCCGCCCGCCGTGCTGTCGGGGGCGAAGGGGCAGAGCACATCGCCGCCCAGCGAGCTGCGCGAGCGGATCTCGAAGGAGAACTCCGAAAGGTTGGTCTTGCCCACCACCACCGCGCCCGACGCGCGCAGCCGCGCCACCATCGGAGCGTCGCCCGGCGCCACGGCCCGCGCCAGAGCCTTGCAGCCCGAGGTGGTGGCCATGCCCGCGACGTCGATGTTGTCCTTGATCGCCAGCACCACGCCATGCAGCGGGCCGAGGCTTTGCCCCTGCGCCGCAGCATGATCGGCGGCTTCGGCTTCGGCCTCGGCCTGCGGGTTGATGGCCAGCATGGCGTGCCAGCGGTCATCCTCCTGAAGGATCAGGCTGAGGCCGTGCTCCAGCGCATCCTGCGCGCCGCCCTGTGTCAGCGGCTCGATCATGGCCGCGTTTGCGCCAGCAGATTGGCCGCGCCCTGCAGCATGAAACTGTGATCCGACCCCAGCAGGAACAGGCTGGCGCCCTTGGCCTCCCACTGCGGCACATCCTGCGGGCGGGCGAGGAACATGCCGACGCGGCGGTTGTGCTTGCGCCCGGCCTCGCAGATGCGCTCGACCGCGGCCACCACGCGCGGATCGTCCTGAGAGGTGGCGCCATAGGCCACCGTCAGATCGACGCGGCCCACGAAAAGCGCGTCGATGCCGGGCACGGCGGCGATGGCGTCGATGTCCTCCACGGCTTCGGGGTCCTCGATCTGGGCGATGGCGACGGTCTGTGCCGCGCTGTTTGCCAGATGGTCGGCGATGCCGCGCCTGGTGTAAAGCGCGGCGCGTGACGAACCGGCATAGCCGCGCCCGCCCGCGCCATACTGGCAGGCGCGCGCAAAGGCCTGCGCTTCGGCGGCGCTGCGGATATGCGGGGCGACGACGCCGGTCGCGCCGCAATCCAGCGCATTGAGGATATGCTCCGGGCTGGTGGCGGGCACGCGCACCAGCATGGGCATGGCGGCGGCGCGGGCCATGGCGATGCTGCCGTCGATGGCGATGCGGTCGAAGGGTGCGTGCTCGGCATCGATGCACAGGCAGTCGAGATCGGTGAGCGACAGCACCTCGGTGACGATGGGGGAGGGCGTCTTGAGGAAGGTGCCGATCAGCGTGGCGCCCGATTGCAGGGTTTCGCGAAAGTTTGCGGCGTTCTGGCCCAAGGTCATTTCCTCCCGTTCTGTCGCGGGCTGAGGGATTGATCCGGTGGTCGCCGCGCAGATTTTGACTTCGAATGCAAATAACCGATGCCGCGCCGCTTGTCAAAATAGGGTGGAGGCGCCGGGCGGCCGTGCCCCTCACGTCCGGGCCCGATCCGCTTGAGACCGACCGCTGCCCTTCTTTCCCGCCTTTTACAGGGGGATAGCGCCAACACCCACCTGCGCGGGTAGCTGATATACATCCGCGGCAACTGGCTCGCGCCGGCCTGTCGGCTAAGGTTTCGCCATGAACCGGGGGCGGGGCGACACGCGCACTCCCGCATAAACAGGAAGATGATGTCGATGAAGAACACCATTCTGGTCGTGGGTGGCGGCATTGGCGGCATGGCGGCCGCGCTGGCGCTGCATCGCGGGGGGCAGGCGGTGGAGATGGTCGAGGCGGACCCTGCGTGGAATGCGCTGGGCGCCGGGCTGACGCTGAATGGCGGCGCCTTGCGGGCCTTCAAGGAACTGGGCCTGCTGAAGCGCGTGATGCAGGCCGGTTTCGCCTCGGTGGGCTCGGGCAAGGCCTGCGACGAGCAGGGCAACATCGTGGGCGAGGGGCCGGCGACGCCGATGTTCGGCGAGGGCGTGCCCAATATGGGCGGCATCCTGCGTCCGCGCCTGCACCGCGTGCTGCGCGATGTGATCGAGGAGGCGGGCATCCCCGTGCGCACCGGCGTTTCGGCGGAACGCTATGAGGAGGTGGAGGGCGGCGTGCGCGTCCACACCAGCGACGGCCAGAGCCGTGTCCACCGCTTCGTGGTGGCCGCCGATGGCGTGATGTCGCGCACGCGCGCTCAGCTTTTTCCCGATCTGAAACCCCAGTTTACCGGGCAGGGCTGCTGGCGCGCGGTGGTGTCGCGGCCTGCCGATGTGACCTCGACCTGGGTCTATTCCTCGCTGCATATCAAGGCGGGGTTCAATCCGATCTCGCCGGATCTGATGTATGTCTATGTGATGGAATCGGCGCCCGGCAATCCGTGGATCGATCAGGCCGACTGGCTGCCCTTGCTCAAGCAGAAGCTGGCCCGTTTCGGCGGGCATTTCCCGGCAATCGTCGAGGAGCTGGATGAGCATTCGCAGATCAATTACCGCCCGCTCGATGTCATTCTGATGCCCAGGCCGTGGCACAAGGGCCATGTGCTGATGGTGGGCGATGCCTCGCATGCCACCACGCCGCATGTCGGCTATGGCGCGGGCATGGCCATCGAGGATGCCGTGGTGCTGGGCGAGATGGTGGGGCAGCATGACGATGTGGAGGCGCTGTTCACCGCCTTTACCCAGCGCCGTCATGAGCGTTGCCGCATCATTCTGGAGGGTTCGGTGGCCATCGGTCAGCTCGAACTCGATGGCGCCCCCTTTGCCGAGCAGCGCGCGCTGGGCGCCCGGCTGGGCGCCACCATCCGCGAGGCGATCTGACCGGCGGGCGGGGCGAAGGTCATGGCGAACTGGACCATGGCTGCGGGACCAAGGGGCATGGAAAGCGCCAAGCCGACACGCAGCCGTGGGCGGCCCAAGGCAGGCGCCCCCGATGCCGAAAGGACGGTGGGGCGTGACAGCCTGATCGATGCGACCATCGATCTGCTCAAAGTGATGCCGCCTGCCGCGATCACGCCCTCGCTGGTGGCGCGGACCACGGGGGTGCATCCCTCGCTGATCCGCTATTACTTCAAGAATCGCGCGAGTTTGCTGGTGGCGGTCGCCGAAAGGGTCACCCAGCAATTCGCCGAGGATATGGCGCTTTACGCGCGGGGCAGCGGCAGCCCGGAAAGCAGGCTGGCCGGGCGCATCTGCACGATGATCGACCTTAACGCGACCTATCCCTTCTTCCAGCAGCTCTTCGCGACCGAGATCGCGGTCAGCGCGGACCCGGCGGCTCATGGCATCATCACGCAGCTGACCCATCGCGGGATCGGGGCCTATGCCTCGATTTTGCGCGGGGGGCAGGGGGATGGCAGTCTGCGTTCGGCGGACCCTTTTCTGCTCTATGCCGCGATTGTGGGGATGAGCGAGTTCTTCGTTCTGGCGCATCATCAGATGGAAATCGCGCATGGCGCGCCCATCGACGAGGCCGAACTGCGCGAGGCCTATAAGAGCTTCGTGTGCGATCTGGTCCTGAACGGGCTGCGCGATCGTGCCGGTGGAGGACCGACATAGGGGGCATGTTCATATGACTCGCGCATGGATTTGTGCTGATCGCCAGGTTGCGGTCCGGATCAAGGCCGGATGCGAGGGGAACATCCCCCGTCCCATCAGGAGAGGATGGCCCATGATGCCCTGCAATCGCCGCAAGCTCTTGACGGTCGGCGCCGTCGCAACCGTTCTGGCCATGCTGCCCGGATCGGCCCGGGCCCAACCGGCGGCAGGCCTGACCCTGTTCGACAGCCACGCCCATCTGGTCTCCGACGATCTGGCGGCCTATCCGCGCGTGCCGCCCTCCACGCCCTCGCCCTTCGGGGGCAGCACGCCGCCGGGTGTCGCCGGAGTGCCGGGCGGGCATTTCCCCTCCGCACCGCGCGCCGAGCCCGACACCAAGCGGGTGCTGGACTGGATCAAGGCGCAGCATGTCATGGGGCTGGCCGCCGTGCAGAAACGCGGCACCTACGGCACCGACAACAGCTATATTCTCGATTCCGCACAGGCTCATCGCGGGCTGCTGGTGCCTGTCGCGGTGCTCGACGCCGATGATGCGAAAACCCCCGGTCTGCTGCGCGACTGGGCCCAGACGCGCGGTCTGGTCGCGGTGCGCTTCACCGGCGCGCCCGATGCGCAGGGCGCGCTGCCCTGGCTGGACTCGCCCGCCGCGCTCATAAGCTGGGATGCCGCGCGCGATTATGGGCTGGTGGTGGACATCATGGTCGCCGATCCGCAGCGCGCCGAGATGGCCATCCCCACGCTGCAAAGGCTGGCCGCGCGCTATCCCACCGTGCGCGTGGTGATCGACCATGCGGGCTTTCCCGATTGCACGGCGCCCGGTTTTGGCATCACTCCGGCGCGGGCGGCTTTGGCGCGGCAGAAGAACATCTTTTACAAGGTGACGACGATCAACTTCGACTTGGCGCGCGAGGCGGGGGTTTCGATTCCGCAGTTCGTGAAGCGCCTCGTCGATGTCTATGGCGCGGACCATGTGATGTGGGGCTCCGATCTGGGCAATTCGGGCGGCGCCTATCCCGAGTTGGTGGCGCGCGCCGTGGCGGCGACCTCGGCGCTGACGGCGAAGGAACGCGCGGCGGTGCTCAGGGAGACGGGGCGCGCCGTATTCCGCAGCAAGGCTGGGTAAGCGGCCCGCAATCAGGGAGAGATAGTGATGTTGACCCGATGGCTGGCAGGGCTTGTCCTGCTGCTCGGCCTGCCTGCTCTGGCTTGCGCCAAGGCCCCGCCGCAGACCTATTACGCGCTGGTGTTCAACGGCCCCGTCGCGGGCAGGGAGGCCGACTACAACCGCTGGTATGACGAGCAACACGCCCCCGATGTGGTCTCGATCCCCGGCTTCGTCAGCGCCCAGCGCTACAAGCGATCCGACCTGCAATTGCGGCCCGATGCCGGGGCCAGCCCGCCCTATCTGGTGGTCTACAGGATCGTCACCGATGATCTGCCCGCCGTTTATGCCGAGGTTGTGGCGCGCATCAAAAGCGGTCGCACGCGCCTGAGCCCCGCGATGGCGCCCGGCGGCGGCATGAATCTGACCTATCTGGTCACCGCCACGCACAATTGGCCAGCGCCGGGCAAGGCGCGCAAGGCGCTGCTCCATGTGGTGCTGACCGACGGCAATCCGGGGCAAAACGCCGCGCTGGACGCCCGGTATGTGAAGCGCCATGCGCCCGACATGGCCAAGGTTCCGGGGGTGACCGGCTATGCGCTGGGCACCTTGTCGCCCACGCAGATGATTCAGGAAACGGCCGCGCGGCATCATATCGCGATGTTCCGTATCGAAACCGCCGATCTGGCCGGGATGATCGCGCATGTCCGCGAGGTGGCGCCGGGCATGGATCGCGGGCCGGGCATGCGCAATCTCTGGGGCTACACCTATGCGCCGATCGGGCCGGAGTTGAGCGGCGACCGCATTCGCGCGCAAAGGGCACATCGCTGATGTCCTCCAGATGAGCGATCTGCGAGAGGGCTGATATGCTCCAGATGGGAGTAGCGGCGGCTTGGCCTGCTTGACATAATTTGCCTCATAAACCGGGCCGCGCGAATGGCCCGCCGATGGTTTGGGGGATTGAAGTCATGCCGATGGGTCGCAGCCGCTTAATGTCGTCGAGTGTACTGTCATTGCTGGCCATGCCGGTGGTGGCGCATGCCGGGGATGCGGCGCAGAATCAGCCGGCCGAGGCTGCGCAATCCGCCGCCGCGCCCGAGACCACCGGGCTGGCCGATATCGTCGTCACCGCCGAGCGCCGCGTCAGCTCGACGCAGAAGACTGCGCTCAACATCACCGCGCTGGGCGCCGAGCAGCTGGCGGCAGGCGGCGTGCGCGACAGCCGCACCATGCTCGACAGCGTGCCGGGGCTGAAGCTGACGGTGGCCAATCCCAATGCCTATATCGGGCTTTATGGTCTCGCCAGCGGTTCGGGCTCGCAATATTCCGATGCGGTGATGGCCTTCAACTATGGCGGTGTGCCTTTGGCGCGCCAGACCTCGGCCAGCAGCTCCTATTACGATCTGGAGCGTGTCGAGATCCTGAAAGGTCCGCAGGGCACGCTCTATGGGCGCAATGCCACGGTGGGCGCGCTCAATGTCATTCCAGCAAAACCCAAGGACAGACTGGAGGGCGGCGGTTCGCTCACGCTGGGCAATTACGGCACGGTCAACACCACCGGCTATCTGAACACGCCGATCACCGACACTTTGGCCGCGCGCGTGGCCTTCCAGACGACGCGTCACGACGGCTATTTCACCAATGGCTATGATGATGCCAACAATTACGGTGCCCGCGCCAGCGTGCTGTGGACGCCGAATAGCAAGCTGTCGGTGCTGTTTCTGGCCGACGCCTATTTCAACCGCTCGAAGGGGCCTTACAGCACTTTCCAATACTACCTGAGCTCGACCCAGCAGTGGATCGACCCGAAGAACCCATGGTTCGGCCTCGGCGCGGCGGGAAGCTGCTCCAACCAGCTCCTCTGCCCCTCCTATGCGGCGACCTCGGTGGGCGGCGTCAATGCGGTGAGCAATCCGCAGGGCTTCACCAACACCGGGCCGACCGGTTACGGCAGCACCTCGCTGGTCGGGCAGGATGGGCGCAACAATGCCGATCAGCTGATCTTCTCGACCCAGATCGACTATGCCATGCCCTGGGCCAATCTGACCGTGCAGCCCGCCTATGTGCACACCAAGATCGATTATCTGACCTATTCCAACGGTCTGGCCTTCTCGAACCTGACCTATGCCGATCAGTTCTCGCTGGAAGGGCGCCTGTCCTCGGCGGGCAATGGGCCGTTCCGCTGGACGCTGGGCGGCTTCCTGTTCAGCGAGAAGCAGAACGCCTTCCAGAACAATCTGCAAAGCACCGGCTATGCGATCCTGAGCACGCCCAATCTGAAGGACAACAATCTGGCGGTCTTTGCCGACGCCACCTATTCCTTCACCGAGCATTTCCGCCTGAACGGCGGCATCCGCCGCACGCATGAAACCAAGAGCCAGGACGGCTACACCACCGCCAGCGGTCTGGCGACGAGCGATGTGGCGACGATCAGCAATGCGGGCGGGACCTGCTACACCGGTGGCACGCCGGCGGCGCCGGTGCTGTTTCAGGGCAAATACTATTTCCCCAGCAACTTCTGCACCGTGCCCAATGGCGGCCGCTACAGCGACAACAACACCAGCTGGAAGGTCGGTCTGGAGTTCGATCCGCGCCGTGGCTCGCTGCTTTATGCCACGGTGCGCACCGGTTTCCGCGCGGGCGGCTTCACGGTCGGCACGCAGAACAATTACAAGCCCGAGCATCTGACGGCCTATGAAATCGGTTCGAAGAACCGCTTTATGAACGGCAAGCTGCAGCTCAATCTTTCGGGCTTCTACTGGCGCTACAAGGACCAGCAGGTCAGCCAGTTGCAGCTCTATTATCTCAACGGCATCGCCATCGGGCAGACCAGCTATCCCTCCAACTTCAACGGCAACCTCTATGGTGGTGAGCTGGATGCGCAGGCGCTGGTGACGCGCGACGACCATATCGGCGTCGATGTGCTGTGGTCGAAGGGCAAGTATGACTCGACCCCGCCGGTGGCGACGGTCAACACCTCGACGCTGGTGCCGCAGTACAATCTGCCGCGCAACAATCTGCCCGCCTGGACGATCAGCGGCAATTACGACCACACCTTCCGCATGAGCAGCGGCGCGCGCTTCGTGGCCGCCGCCCATGTCCATTACGAAAGCCGCGCCGTGCTGCGCATCATCGACCCCGCGCTGCTGACGCCGGGCGACATCCGCAACCCCTATGCCAAGCTCGATCTGGACGTGACCTGGCATGCGCCCAGCGACAAGATTTCCGTGCAGGCCTTCGTGCAGAACCTGACCAACAAGGCGGTGGTGGGCGTGGGCTCTGGCGGGCAGACCGCGCTGGGCACCTTCTTCCGCCCGGTGACCGATCCGGCCAATGCCCGTTCGGCCACGCTGGACCCGCCGCGCACCTTCGGCGTGCGCCTGACCGGCAAGTTCTAAAGCCGCCTTTTATCCATGACCCGCGCCCGGCATGCGAATGCCGGGCGTTGTGGTTTGAGGCCCCATGCGCCCCACGCCCAAAGGCATAAGTGATGTACGAAAGAGCGCGCTACCGGGCTTTTGCGCCAGCTTTATGGTGTCTGGCATGACTTCTCCTTCATCGCAGATTGCGCCACATCGCCTGATTTCGATTCTGGTTTTACTGACCTCTTTCGGGCCGCTGGCGACCGACACCTATCTCTCCGCTCTGCCCGATATCCGTGCGAATCTGGGCGCGAGCGCCTCGGCCACGGCGGCGACGCTGTCGGTGTTCTTCTTCGGGCTGGCGGCGGGGCAGTTGATCTATGGCCCGCTCAGCGACCGCTTCGGGCGGCGGGGGCTGCTGCTGATCGGCACCGGCGTGTTCACGCTGGCCAGCCTCGGCATTGCGCTGGTGCCCAGCATCGAGGGGATGATCGCCCTGCGGCTGATCCAGTCGATCGGCGGGGCCTGCGGCCTGACCCTTGCCCGCGCCGTGGTGCGCGACCTCTACGATGCCGCCGAACTGGCGCGCGCTTTCGCGGCACTGACGCTGATCGGCATGATCGCGCCGCTGGTGGCGCCCTTGCTCGGCACGGCGATCATCATGCTGGCGGGATGGCGCGCGGTTTTCGCGGTGCTGACTTTGATGGGACTGTGCACGCTGGCCGCGATCTGGCTCGGTCTGCCCGAAACCCTGCCTGCCGAGAAGCGCCATGCCGACATCACCATCGGCAGCGTGCTGGGCGCTTTCAACCGTTTGCTGCGCAACATGCGCTTCTTGCTGGCCTCATTGATTGCCGGGTCGGCGGCGGGCACGCTGTTCTCCTTCATCACCGGTTCGCCCGGCGCTTTCATGACCGGTTTCGGGCTCGACAAGCCGCATTACACCGCTGTTTTCTGCGCCGTCACCCTGACCATGCTGATTGGCGGCGCGATCAACCGGCGGCTCGCCGGGCGCCACGCCCCGGGCCGTCTGCTGACCATGGCCACCACGGTGAATGCCGTGCTCGGGATCGCCATGCTGGGTGCGCCTCAGTTCGGCCCATGGGCTGTCGGGGCGTGCATCGGCGGCATGGTGTTGATGCTGGGCTTTATCCTGCCCGGCAGCGCGACCGTCGCTCTGGGCAGTCTGCGCAGCGATGGGGGGAGCGCCTCCTCGCTGCTGGGGGTGATCCAGTTCGGCAGCGGTTTCGTCATGTCCAGCGCGGTGGCCTGGGGGCAGAACGGAACCGCCTGGCCCATGGCTTGCGCTATGGCGTTTTGCGGGGTTTGGGGGAGGGTTTGTTGGAGGTTTTTGCAGAGGTTTAGGGAATAAAAGGAAGATGCGAGGGGGTTACCCCCTCGCGCTCCCATGACGTCTTCCGGCGATAGGGCATGGGTGGCCGATCTGTTACGCCTCGGCTTTCCACCTGCGCTACGCAGAGCGCCGCAGGCTACAAAGTCCTGCCTACGGCGCAGCAAACGAAGCACAAGGCCGAACCCGATGCACAACGTAGACATTAAAGGGAGCGCGAGGGTGTAACACCCTCGCATTCACCTTCTTCTCCCTTACGAAGGCATCGGCTTCCCCAGAAACCCCTCGAACCGCCCCTCCGGATCGTGCTTTTTCTTCAGCGCTTCATACTTGGCCCATGCCTCATCGGTGTAATAGCGCTGCGGGTGGTGCAGCATGTTTTCGTCATTCATCTGCCCGCCCAGCGACAGGTCGGCCAGTTCCTTCATCCGCGTGGGCGGCCAGGCTTCCATCAGCTCATCCTGAGCGGGGTCGGTCCACAAAGTGTAGGTGCCGACATAGATCGGCCCCTGCATCGAAAGCGCCATATCCTTGGGGAAGGGCTTGCAGGGCCCCCATGCGAACCAGAAGGTGTGCGTGTGCGGCGTGGGCAGTTCGAGGAACACCTTGCGCAGGCGCGGCACCAGCTTTTCGGTGGGCGTGTCGGTGTAGAAATTGTCGGCGGCGAAGCGCATGCCCGCCGGGTCGGCCTTGAAGCCGCTTTGGTAGCGGTCTTCCAGCGTGGTGGGTACTTTCTCCACCTTGAAATTCGCCTTCTCGCGATGAGGCACACTGTCGAGCAGGGCCAGCGCCTCATCCGCCTGAGCGTCATCGTCGGCCAGTGCCAGCGCCGCGATCGAGATGCGGGCCGGGCAGGGGGCGCCGGTCTCGCGGGTGTTGGCGGTGGTGGACATCACCAGTTCGAGATGGGGCGGCACCTTGGGCACGATGTTGCAGGCCCAGGTCATCACATCGTCGAAGACGGCGGCGGCATCGTCGAAGCTGTAGACGGTGGCCTTCCACACTTTGGGGCGCGGATGGGCCTGAAGCTGCATGCGGGTGATGACGCCGAAGAAGCCCGCGCCGCCGCCGCGCGCCGCCCACCAATAGTCGCTGTTCTGGGTGGCGTCGGCGCGGATCAGCTCGCCCTCGGCGGTGACGACATCGATGGCCAGCACATGGCGCGCGCCATTGCCCCACAGGCGCGAATTCCAGCCGAAGCCGCCATTCATGCAGAAGCCGCCGATCCCCGGCGAAGGATGGTGCGCGGTGGGCACGATCAGATTGTAGGGCGCCAGTTGCTGGTTGATCACCGAGCCGATGACGCCGGGATTGACCCAGAGGGTCTGCGCCTTGTCGTCGATGGTCACCTCCTGCATGCGGCCCATGTCGATCAGCAGGCAGTCGTCGCGGATATGGGCCGAGGCCCAGCTGTGCCCGCCCGAGCGGGTGGTGACCTTCAACCCATGCTCCTTGGCGAATTTGACCGCGGCGATGACATCCTTGTCGCTGGTGGGCTGGACGATGACCTGCGGAAAGCGCTTGGGCTTGTTGGCGCGATAGGCGGTGGCGCCGCGTGCGGTCTCATAGGCCTCGTCGCCGCGCCAATAGACCTTGCCCTGCACCGCATTGTTGAGCGCCAGCTTGGTGCTGTCACTCAGTGGTTCGCCCTTGCCGTTGCAGGCCACCAGCAGCGAGGCGCTGGAGAGGGCCAGCCCCGTTCCGGCGAGGGTTTTCAGGGCAGTGCGGCGCTTCATGCCGCCATCGAGCACAGTCATTATCGTCTCCCGTTTCGTTATATTCACTATAGCGATAATTTTCTGGACCGAAAGCCCAATCTGACTTAGGACCATGGCGGTATCCCCGCTGAAATGTGCGGAAATTCGGGAAAAGGAATGTCTGTTATGCCCTTAATCGGCAAGCTGGCGCTGTGTGGAGGACTTCTGGCTGTGGCCGGCGCTTTGGCCGTGCCGATGGCGCGGGCGGATGGCTCTTTCGCGCAGCAGGAGCGCGATCCCTATCTGGCGATGAACAAGCAACTGGTCGCCCATGGCTGCCATTTTTGCCATGCCCCCGATTATGCGCGGGTCGGCCCCTCCATGCGCGATGTCGCCACGGCCTATGCCGCCAACGGCCCGGCGGGCGTGGCCCAGTTGAAGGAGAGCATCACCAAGGGCGCCAAGGGCCATTGGGGCCCGGCGGTGATGCCGCCTCAGTTGCAGGTGAAGCCCGAAGACCTCGATGCGCTGATCGCCACCATCATGGCGACCAAAGATGTGAAGGCGAAGTAGCCGCTTCAGGAACGCCTCCGCCACGCTCTGGCCGAGGCGTTTCTGCTGCCCGCTTCAGTCCAGCGGCAGCATGCGTTTGAGCACCGGGTCGCGGTCCAGCAGGTGGTGCTTGATGACCGCCGTCACATGGATGACCAGCAGGATCGGCAGCAGCCATGTCGCGCAGAGGGCATGGAACACCACCAGCCCGTTGTGCCAGCGGTCGACCACCGGTTCGGGCAGGCTGGGGAAGATGGGGAAGTGCGGCCAGGGGATGACGCCGAAGATCGTCAGCTGGTTCTTCTGAACCTTATGCGCCGACAGCACCAGCCAGCCCGAAAAGGGGATCGCCACCATCAGCGCATAGAGCGCCAGATGGCCGAGATGGGCGGCGATCACCTCCCAGCGCGCCATGGTGGGGGCATCGGCGGGCGGACGATGCGTCAGCCGCCATGCGATACGCCCGACCACCAGCACCAGCGCCGACAGACCCAGCGAGATATGCAGTGGAAGCAAGGGCTTGGGTGCGTATTTGACGCCTGGCCCGGCCTCGGGGAAGGTCACGCCGATAACGATGTTCGCCAGCATGATCGCCGCCATCAGCCAGTGCAGCGCCATGGCCACGCGTGTGTAACGCTTCATCATTCTCCCCTTTCGCTGCGGGCTTTTGCCCTTCGGCTCTTCTTCTAGGCGTATATCTCGCGGCCAACCTCATCCTTTTCGTGGATATCAGCTTGCCATGATCGTGGATGTGGCATAGATTTAGCGCAAGAGTGAATAAAAAGATCCGGGCAGCCAGCGTTTCGACCTGAACATCAGGCGAATCAATCGGATAGGGAGAGAGATATGGATTTCGAGCGGTGGAAACTGTTCCTCAAAGTGGCCGAAATGGGCAGCCTGTCCAAGGTCGCGGTGGTGATGAAGCGCCGTCAGCCGGTCATCAGCCGCCACATCAACGCGCTGGAGATCGAATGCGGTTGCACGCTGTTCTATCGCACCGGCCGCGGCGTGGCGCTGACCGAGGTGGGTGAGGCGATCCTGCCGCGGGTGCGCACCATGCTGCGCGAATCCGAACAGATCATGATGGACATCAAGGGGCAGGCGGGTGTGCCGGTGGGCGCGGTCTCGGTCGGCCTGCTGCCCTCGGTGCAGGTCGCGGCGGATTTCCTGCGCGTGGCGCTCGACAAATATCCGCAAGTCACGCTGCATCTGACCGAGGCCGCCGCCGGGCAGGTGGCCGAACAGGTGGCGACCGGGCGCATCGATCTGGGGCTGGTGCTGCGCGAGCCGGGCGCGATGGCCGCCAATGACGAGGCGCTGCTGACCATGCCGCTTTGCGTCGTGGGCCCTCCGGGTGACCCGATCACCAGCCAGCGCGAGGTGTCGCTGGCGCAGATCACCGGGCTGCCGCTGATCCAGGCCAAGCCGCCCAACGCCTTGCGCATGCATATCGAGCAATCGGCACGGCGCGCGGGCGTGCAGCTGACCTATGGTCCGCAGGTGGATGCGCTGGCCACGCAGAAGCAGGTGATCGCCTGCGGCATGGGCTACACCATCACCACCCGCATGGCGGTGCGCAATGAGCTGGCGCAGGGACTGCTGTCAGCCGCCGACATCACCGATCCGCGCATGGATCTGACGCTGGTGCTGATCCGCTCCAACCAGCGCCCGGCCACGCTGGCCATCCGCAAGATCGCAAGGCTGCTGGCCGAGGTGGTGCGCAAGCTGCCGGAAGCCTATGCGCAGGACACGTCGCCCTCCTTCCTGCCGCTCACGCTTCAGTAACCCCCGCTTTCCCCGCGCAAGTTGAGAGCTGATATACAACTTGCGCGGGCTGGTTCGAGCCTGTCCGTCGGCTAAGGTCGTTTCAGACCCATGGGGAGGCATCCTGTCCTCCCCATCACCGACAGGAAAGCGATCCGATGCCTGCCCCCGAATTGTGGTTTCATCATGTTGGCGTCAGCGTGGCGGATATGGATGCCGCCATTGCCTGGTGGCGCGAGATGCTGGGGTTCGAGCCCCTGCGCCGCTACCATCTCGCCAGCATTCCGGCGGAGATCGCCATGCTGGGCAATGGCGCGCTGCATGTCGAATTGCTGCACCGCCCCGATGCCCGCCCCGCCGATCCTGAAAGGCGCGAGCCCGACGACGATCTCAAAACCCTGGGCAACAAGCATATCGCCTTCAGCGTCGAGGATGTGCGCGGCGTGATCGCCATGCTGCGCGAAAAGGGCGTGGATGTGGTGTGGCTGAAAGAGTTTCCCGATGGCCGCGCCGCCAGCTTCATCCGCGACAATGAGGGCAATCTGATCGAATTCGTGCAATGGCCCAAGGTGGATGAACCCCGGGCCCTGCTGCCCTGATCGCCAGTCAACCGGGCAGGGCGAAAGCCTCGCCCGGCACTGGCACGCGCGCCACATTGAGCACCATCGCCAGCAGCGTGTAATAGCCGCAAAGCGCCGAAAGCTCGACCGCGCCGGTCTCGCCCAGCAGGGCCAGCGCCTCGACCCAGACCGGATCGGAAACGAATTGCGTGGCGTGCAGGTCGGTGATGAAGCGCCAGATCACGGCCTCATCCTCCGCCATGGGGGGCGTTTCGCCCTCCAGCAGCGCGGCCAGCGTGTCTCGCGCCACCCCGGCCTGACGGGCAAGGCGGGCATGGGCATGCCACTCATAGGGCTGGCGCCACAGGCGGGCGATCACGCAGATCGCAAACTCGCGCAACCGTTCGGGCACGCTGCAGCGATAGCGCAGAAAGGCGCCCAATTGCTGAGTCAGATCCATCAGTTCGGGGCTGCGCATCAGCGGCACGAAGGGCCCGCGCACCTCGCCACGCGGGGAGGCGATCAGCGCGGCGGCGGCGGCGGCCTGCTCGGGCGTGTAATCCGCCGGGTCCTGCCTGGGCAGGCGGTCGGGCCCCTGGGGCCATGACAGGGGCGGGAAGAGGGGGTGTGTGGCGGTCATCGATCTATGTCCAATTCTTGTAAAAGGGAATTTCTCTTGCGATGCACCCTCGCGTCGCTCTAGTCGAAGCGGATCAGGACAGGACCGGACGATCCATGGCAGTCAGCAAGACCAAAACAAAGACATCGCAAACGCCTGCCGAGACGCCTGTCGCCAAGGCCGGGCGGGGTCGCGGACGGCCCCGCGCCGGTGCCGATGACATCGACACATCGGTGGGCCGCGACGCGCTGATCGATGCCACGATCGACCTGCTCAAGCAGATGCCGCCCGCCGCGATCACGCCGGTGGTGGTGGCCCGCGCGATGGGGGTGCATCCCTCGCTGATCCGCTATTACTTCCAGAACCGCGCGACGCTGCTGGTGGCGGTGGCCGACAAGATCACCCAGCAATATGCCAAGGATTTCGATCTTTACGCGCAGGAAACCGGCACGCCCGAGAGCCGTCTGGCCGGGCGCATCCGCACCATGATTGACCTCAACGCCACCTATCCCTTCTTCCACCAGCTCTTCACCACCGAGATCGTCCCCAGCGACGATCCGGCGGCGCGGGCGATCATCACCCAGCTCACCAACCGGGGCGTGGGTGCCTACAGCTCGATCCTGAGGGCCGGGCTGGGCAATGGCAGCCTGCATGCGGCCGATCCGGGCCTGCTCTACATCGCCATCGTGGGGATGAGCGAGTTCTTCGGCTCGGGCCATCGCCAGCTGGAAATCGCGCAGGGCATCGACATCAACGAGGCTGAACTGCGCGAGGCCTACAAGCAATTCGTCTGCGACCTGGTGCTGGGCGGCCTGCGCGGAGGCCCCCGGGACTGAACGCCCCGGGGCGGGAAGGGGAGCCCCGGCCCTCATGCCAGAGCGCGGAACACTCCGCGCCCGGCATTCTGGAACCATGCGCCTTTTTCCAGCTCCGCCCGCCATGGGGTGGAGCGGGCAAAGGCGCGCTCGGGCGAATCCATCACCGAAATGTCGGCCAGTTCGTGGAAGGCCATGCTGGTCCAGCGCGGGCCGCCGCTGTGGCTTTTGACGCGATAGCGGCGCGCGCGCAGCCAGCCGGACGCGCGCATCAGCAGGTCGATATGCTCCTGCTCATACCAGCGCTCCAGCTCCGGCGTGACGTCATCGGGCGCGTCGAAAGCGACCAGCATGACGATACCCCATGCGCCTTGATAGGCGCCGGTGTCGCTGGCCAGCTCCAGCTCGTAATGCGCCGCGCCCAGAGCTGCAGGCTGGGCCCCGATCTCGGGCGGGGCGTAGCGGGCCGCGTCGAAGGGCGCGATCACGCTGCGCAGCGGCCATGCTGCCGGCCCCAGCAGGGCACCGGCGGCGTCATCATCCAGCGTGGCGGCGGCGGGCCAACGGGTGAAACTGGCAAGGGTCATCCGTTGGTGACCTCCTGCGGGCGGTTGCGCTTGACGGCTTCGAGGTTGGTGGAGCCTTCGCCCATATAGACGCCGCGCTCCCATGTGCGCTTGAGCGGGTCTTTCACGCCGACCTCAAAGCTGCCGATGCCGTGGATCTTCATGCGCAGGGTCTCGCCGTCCTGAATGAAGCCGAGGCCTTCGTGGTTGGTGCCGCAGGCCACCACATCGCCGCTGTTCATCGTCATGATGGTGGTGATGAATTCGACGATGGCGGGCACGGTGTGCTCCATGTCGTCGGTGGAATAGTTGTGGCGAAGCTGGTCGTCGTTCCAGAACTGCACCCACAGATCGTTGGGGTTCTCGATCTCGTCGGCGGTGACGATGCAGGGGCCGATGGGTGCGAAGGTGTCGAAGCTCTTGCCCATCCAGCTGTTGTTGCGCCAGGTGCGGCGGCCGCTCTCGCGCGCCGTCACGTCGATCAGGCAGGTGTAGCCGAAGATCGCCTTGCGCCAGTCCTCGCGCCTGACCATCTTGGACGGGCCCTTGAACACCAGCGCCAGCTCGGCCTCATGCATGAAGGCATAGGGTTCCTCAAACTCGGGCAGCACCACCGTGTCGCCCGGCCCGATCACCGCGTCGGGGTTCTTCATGAACATGTTGAGCGGGCGCGCCTCGCGCTGGGCGTGCTCCCAGTAATTGGCGATGCAGTTCACGATCTTGCCCGGGCGCGGCAGAGGCGCCAGCAGGCGCACATCGGCCAGCGGAATGGCGGGGCCGGTGAGCGCTTCGAGCGCGGGACGCAATGTGTCGAATTGATCGATCAGCGCGGTCATCGTCTGCTGCGGCGTGGGGCCGTCCCGCGCCACGCTGGAGGCGTCGATCACGCCCTGATCGGTCAGGATACCGGCATGAGCGGGACCATCGGCTTGGGTAAAGAGCACCAGTTTCATGCAAACCTCCCTGCATGCTGACACGTGTGCGAACACGCATTTGACCGGATGCCATAGGGGCCGATGCGCCCCCGCGCTTCTCATCCAGATTGCATAAGAGAATTACCCGAAACGGGGGAGGCTGTAACCTTTACAATTCGCAAAGGCGCTAATAACCTTCGCGCAAAGCCCGGCCCCTTATGGCCGCATCATACCTCCGGGAGAGACATCATGACCGACGCGCCCGCTTACCGCAGCGTGCAACTTCTGATCGACGGCGCGTGGAGCGATGCCGCCGATGGCCGCACCCTGGCCGTCGTCAACCCCGCCACTGAAGAGCAGATCGGCACCGTGGCTCACGCCGGCATCGCCGATCTCGACCGCGCCCTGCTGGCCGCGCAAAAGGGCCTAGCCGTGTGGCGCAACACCCCCGCCATGGCCCGCGCCAAGGTGCTGACCGGCGCCGCCCGCCTGCTGCGCGAGCGCAATGAGGACATCGCCACCCAGATGGTGCTGGAGCAGGGCAAGATGATCGGCGAGGCGCGCGGCGAGGTCGAGCGCGCCGCCGAGGCCTGCGACTGGATGGCGGGCGAGACGATGCGCATCGTGGGCCGCATCATCGAGGGCCGCGCCCCCAACATCACCAACCATGTGCTGCGCGAGCCGGTCGGCATCGTCGCCGCCTTCACGCCGTGGAACTTCCCGGTCAACCAGATCGTGCGCAAGGTGGCGGGCGCTCTGGCCGCCGGTTGCACGCTGGTGGTCAAGGGGCCGGAAGAGGCGCCGGGCTCCTGCGCGGAGCTGGTCCGCGCCTTCGTGGATGCCGGGGCGCCCGCGGGCGTGGTCAATCTGGTGTACGGCACGCCTGCGCAGATCAGCGAATATCTCGTGCCGCACCCTTTGGTGCGTAAGATCAGCTTCACCGGCTCGACGGTGGTGGGCAAGCATCTGGCGGCACTCGCCGGGCAGCATATGAAGCTGACCACCATGGAGTTGGGCGGCCACGCCCCGGTGCTGGTCTTCGCCGATGCCGATCCGGTCGCCACCGCAAAGGCACTGGTGGGCAACAAGTTCCGCAACGCCGGGCAGAGCTGCGTCAACCCCACCCGCTTTCTGGTGGAGGACAGCGTGTTCGACGCCTTCGTCGGCGCCTTTGTCGAGGCCGCCAGCGCGCTGAAGCCGGGCGCCGGTCTGGACCCGGCCACCACCACCGGGCCCTTGGCCAACATCCGCCGCGTCGAGGCCATGGAGCGCCTCACCGCCGATGCCATCGCCAAGGGCGCCAGGCTGCATTGCGGCGGCGAGCGCGTGGGCAACAAGGGCTTTTTCTTCGCCCCCACCGTCTTCACCGATGTGCCGCTCGATGCCGCGCTGATGAATGAGGAGCCCTTCGGCCCCGTCGCCATGATCAACCGCTGGAGCGACCGCGACGCGCTCTATGCCGAGGCCAACCGCCTGCCTTACGGCCTGTCGGCCTATGCCTTCACCACCAGCAGCGCCACCGCCAAGGAAGTGACGAGCCGCGTCGAAAGCGCGATGATCTCTTTCAACCACTTCGGCCTCGGCCATCCCGAAACGCCCTTCGGCGGCATGAAGGACAGCGGCTATGGCTTCGAGGGCGGCAGCGAGGCGATCGAGCCCTATCTGCAGACGCGCTTCATCACGAAGATGGATCTCTGATCGTGGCGGGGCGTCTGGAGGGCAAGATCGCACTGGTGACCGGCGTTGGCGCAGGGATCGGTCAGGGCATCGCGCTGCGTTATGCGCGCGAAGGTGCCACGGTGATCGGCTGCGATATTTCCGCGCAATGGGCCGAGAAAACGGTGGCCGATGCCGCTGCTGAAGGTTTGACCATCGACAGCATGCATCCCGTCGATCTCACCAAGCCTGCCGATGTGCAGCGCTGGATCGAGGATGCGGGCGCAAAGCATGGGCGTATCGACATTCTGGTCAATGCCGCCGCGATCCCGCCGCATATGGCTCCGGTCGCCATCATGGATTACGATAGCCAGTGGACACCCACCATGGTGGGTGAGGTCGATCTGGTGTTCCTCGCCATCAAGGCGGCATGGCCGTGGATGACCAAGGTTGGCGGCGGGTCGATCATCAACTTCGCCAGCGTGAATGCCATGCGCGGCTCGACCAATGTCGGCATGGTGGCGCATTGTGCGGGCAAGGCCGCCGTGATGGCGATGAGCCGCCAGATCGCCATCGAGGGCGGCCCGCATGGCATCCGCTGCAACACCATCGCGCCGGGCATGGTGCAGACCGCCGCCACCGCCGAGGCTGGCACCAGCAGCGGCGCCGTGGCCGAGCGCATCCTGCAGCGTCTGGTCATCAAGCGTCTGGGCGTGCCTGACGACATCGCCTGGGCGGCGGTGTTCCTCGGCTCGGACGAGTCGACCTGGGTGACGGGGGCGAATTTCCCCGTCGATGGCGGCGTGACGGCGGCCTGAGCGATGGCGCAACTGCCTCCCCCGCATGACGATCCGCATCCGCCCCGGCGGCTGCAGGTTCCGGCGGGGGCCTGTGATGCCCATTGCCACCTCTTCGGGCCCTTCGACCGTTTCCCCACGCCGGAGGGCGCCAGCTATCAGCCCGCCGAATGGCCGCTGGAGCGTTATCAGCGGCTGGCGGGCACGCTGGGCCTGTCGCGCGCGGTCTTCGTGCAGCCCGCCATCTATGGCGGCGACCATGGGGTGATGCTGGACGCCATCGCGCGCGGGGCAGGGGCCTATGCGGGGGTGGGGATTGTCAGTCCCGATCTGGACGATGCGGCGCTGATGGCGCTGCACCATGGCGGCTTGCGCGGCGCGCGGTTCAACTTTGTGGGCCATCTGGGGGCGCGGCCTTCACGCGAGACCATGGCGCGCGTGGCGGAGCGTGTGAGGCCTTTGGGCTGGCATCTGGTGTTCCATGTCGACGGGGCGGCACTGGCCGATCTGGCGGACTGGATTGCCGGGCTGACCATTCCCGTCGTCATCGACCATATGGCACGGCTCGATCTCAAGGATGCGGAAGCCTGCGCGCGGCTGCTCGATCTGGTGGCGCTGCCGCATGTGTGGGTGAAAATCTCCGCCGCCGACCGGATGACGGGCGAGGGCGATCTGGCACGCGCATTGCCCCTGATGAGCGCTTTGGCCGCCGCCGCGCCCGCGCGCACGCTGTGGGGTACCGACTGGCCGCATCCCAACATCCGCTGGATGCCCGATGATGGCGATCTGATCGATCTGCTGGCGCTGGCCGTGCCCGATGAGGCCGCGCGCAACGCCATTCTGGTCGACAATCCGGCACGACTTTATTCATTGTCATAAGAAGGCACAGAGCATGTCTGAAGCATCCAACAGCCCTTCGCGGCGCCCGGCCCGCCGCGTGGTCACCGGCCATGATGAGAGCGGCAAGTCGATCATCCTCTCCGACGGCACGCCACCCAAGATCCGCGACAAGGGCACGCTGGTCGATTTTATCGAGATCTGGCACACCGATACGGTTCCCGTCAGCCTCGTCGCCGTCGAGCCCGAGCCCGAGCCGGAGGATAGCGAACTCATCACCCCGCCGCCCGCCGGGGGCACGCGTATCCGCTTCAACGACTTCTTCCCTGGCCATATAGACCGCCTGCCGCCGCGCGCCGATGGCCGCCACAAGATGATGCATCGCACCACCTCGGTCGATTACGGCATCGTGCTGGAGGGCGAGATCTGGATGATCCTCGACGACAGCGAGGTGCTGCTGACGCCCGGCACGGTGGTCATCCAGCGCGGCACCGATCACGCCTGGGAAAATCGCGGCGACACGGTGTGCCGCATGGCCTTCATCCTGATCTCGGGCGAGTTCTCTCCCGAATTGCGCGCCACGCTGCCCCAGCATCTCGAACTGCGCACGGGGGCCGTGTTCAACGCGCCCACAACCGGCGCCTGAACCCCATAAACGAGAGGATGATCCCATGAGTTTCCCCCGCGAGCCCGGCAAGTTCTACCGTATGCCGGTGTTTTTCGGCCCCAACCCCTGCCCGCGCTGGGTGCCCGAAGGTGTCGTTCAGGATTTCGCGCGTGAGCCGGTGCGCTCCACTTTGGGCACGCGCTATCTCACCGACGCCAGGGCGCTGGAGGCCGTGCTGCCCGAGGGCTTCCGCCTGTGGGGCGAGCCGATCGTGACGGTCGAGGCCATCTATATGACCGGCTTCTCCTGGCTGGCCGGTGGCGGCTACAACATGTTCGATGTGAAAATTCCGGTGGTCTATGCCAGCAAGACCGAGGGCGACGTGCATGGCACGCTGCTGATGGCGCGCTGGGAAAGCCTGTCGGACCCGATCACCACGGGGCGCGAGGAACTGGGCCACAACAAGCTGTTCTGCGACATCCCCGAAGTCAGCGATTTCAACGGGCGCCACCACACCTCCATGAGCTGGCGCGGTTTCCCCTTCGCCAAGCTGTGGGCGGAAGATCTGGTCGAGCAGGAGGCCCCCAAGGGCAACCCTGACAACCGCGGCCTGCTCTCGTGGAAATACATTCCCGCCACGCCGCGCCCGGGCAAGAAATGGGGCGAGGAGGCCGACGCCAATTACGCCACGCTGACCCCGCCCTCGTGGAGCGGCGTGAAGACCACGCGCTATCTGGCGGGCACCGGCGGCGTGGAATGGGCGCGCCCGACGTTCGAGCAGCTGCCCACGCAATACACCATCGTCAACGGCTTCGCCTCTTTCCCGATCCTGGAATCGCGCGGCGCCTATTACTTCTGGATGACCGGCGGCGCCTCGGGCGACGACACCTACCGTCTGGATTGAGCCAATGACCAAGCCCGGTGATGTACCTTCGCAACTGCCTCATCCTCGCCTTGTCGGCGGGGATGGGAAGCCTCTGCTCACGGTGGACATCCATGCCCATGCGATGTTCCCGCAGGTGGAGAAACTCACCGCCGGGCGGCCCGAACGAGCCGGTGAGGAAGAGTTCCGTATCCGTACCATGGGTCAGGCCAGCGTGGATTATAACCGCAGGGTGATGATCCCGGACTGCTTCCCGCGCCTGACGCAACTGGACAAGCGGCTGGCGGATATGGACGCGATGGGCGTGGACCTTCAGGTGGTCAGCCCGTCGCCCAACCAGTACCATTATTGGGCGCCCGAGGATCTGGCCGGGGAGCTGGTGCGTATCCAGAACCAGGCTTTGGCGGATCTGGTCGGGCGGGCGCCGGATCGGCTGTTGGCGCTGGGCGCCATCGCCATGCAGCACCCCGCTCTGGCGGCGGAGCAATTGCGCCATTGCGTGAAGGATCTGGGCTTCAAGGGGGTGGAGATCAGCTCGGTGATCGACGGGGCGGATCTGTCGGACCGGCGTTTCGATCCCGTCTGGGCCGAGGCCGAGGCTTTGGGCGCGGTGGTGTTTATCCATCCGATGGGCTGCTCGCTCGATGAGCGGCTGGCGCCGGGGTATCTTTCCAACCATGTCGGGCAGCCGGTGGAGCATGCCGTTGCGCTCAGTCATCTGATCTTCGGCGGGGTGCTGGACCGGCATCAGGGCCTGAAAATCGTCGCGGCGCATGGCGGCGGCTATCTGCCTGCGCATATGGGGCGGGCGGATCATGCATGGGCCCAGCGCAGCGACGCCTGCACCTGCTGCGAGAAGCCGTCCTCCTACCTCAAGCGCCTGCACTTCGACTCGCTGGTCTACGAGCCGCGCGATCTGGCGCTGCTGATCGAGCGGGTCGGCGTCAGTCAGGTCGTCATCGGCACCGACTACCCCTTCGATATGGGGCATTACGATATTCACGGCCTGATCGCCGCCGTTCCCGGCCTGAACGATTCCGACCGCGCCGGCCTGCTGGGCGGCAACATCATGCGGCTGATGGGGATCACCCATAGCTGAACACACGGGAGAGAGCATGACCGACAGGATTGAAGCCGACCGCAGAGCCATTCTCGGCGCGGTCGCAGGTGTCGCGGGGCTGGCCTATGCTGGCCCCGTTTTGGCGCAAGGCACCGCAACGGCAGCGCAGACCCCGCGTCAGGCATGGGCTACGAAAGATGGCGCGGTGACAATCGGCCCCAATGCGGCGCCGGTCGCCTCGGCGCTGGATATGCTGCTGATCAGCCAGGCCTTCAGCCGCTATGGTATGGCGCATGACGAAGGGCTGGGGCCGGTGCTCTCCACCCTGTTCACCGCCGATGCCGTGGTCGAGGTGGCCGACGGCCATGGCAAGCCGTTCCAGACCGTGCGAGGCCACGCGGCGGTGGTCGCCAATTTCGCCAGCACCTTCGGCCAGCAGGGCGACCAACGGCGCCACTGTTTCAGCAATGTGCTGGTGGAGGAAGCCTCCGATACCCACGCCCGCGCGCTGGCCTATGCGCTGGTGTCTGTGGCGGCGGGCGGCGGGCTGATCCTGGGCGCGGCGGTGATCTATACCGCCGATCTGCGCAAGGAGGGCGGGCTGTGGAAGTTCTCCCGCCTGTTTATCGGGATGGATGCTTATACCACGCCCAAGCCTAAGGTTTAGGAAGGGGGGAAGGGGCCTCCGGCGGGCAAAGGGCCATCGCCCTTTGCAATCCCTTTCATAAAGCAGTGACCTCTCTGCGCCGCAGGCAAATATCTTACTGCCTGCGGCGCGGCGACGTTGCACCATGGCCGAACCCAATACACAATGCAGACAGTAACGGGATTGCAAAGGGCGATGGCCCTTTGCCCGCCGGAGGCCCTCAATAAAACTTACTTTTTCGCATTAGGGCTCGCGAAATTGAACTTCGGCATCAGCGCCACGCAGATCACCGAAGCGCTCATCGCGCCGCCGACCAGCCACACGCCGGGTGCATAGGTGCCGAAGTGGTCGCGGATATAGCCCAGCAGGATCACGCCCGTGCCATTGCCGAAAGCGCTGGCGGCGAAGGTCAGGCCGTAGATCGCGCCGAAGGCTTTCAGCCCGAAGTAGCGCGAGACGAGATAGGCGTTCTGGCTGACCTCTCCGCCCAGGCCCAGGCCCATCATCAGCGCGCCGGGGATCAGGATGGCGGGGTCGTTCTGCGAGTGGACGATCACCACGCCGATCAGCGCGCTGACGAAATAGGGCAGCACCACGCGCGGCGAGTTGAAGCGGTCGGCAAAGAAGCCCGAGGAGAGCTGGCCCACGATCACCCCGGCAAAGGCGCAGCTCATCACGGTGGTGGCGGTGTCGATGGGCAGGCCGCGCTCGGTCAGCAGGGGGACGGCGTGCTGCATCGTGGCGAGCAGCGCCATCGAGCCGAAAGCGATGGCGCCGAACACCAGATAGAAGGTGTGCTGGCGCAGGGCCTCGGCGCGGGTGAAGCCCTGCTGGCCAAGGCGGGAGGCAGGTTCGTCCTCATGCTTCTGCTTTTTGGCGAGGCTCTTGGGGCTGTGCGCCAGGAGGAACACCGCCGGGAAGCCGAGGCCCAGAATGATCGCGCCGATGCCGATATAGCCGCCCTGCCAGCCATAGGTGGCGATCAGCCATTGCGTCAGCTTGGGCATGATCGTCTGGCCAAGGCCCGCGCCCAGCGCCACGCAGAGGCCCAGGACAAGGCCGCGGTTGCGGTCGAACCACAGGGAGACCAGCTTGGCATAGGCGGGGGAGGCATGCATCGAGACGGGCAGGGCCATCACGATGGAGACGGCCAGAAAGTGCCAGCCGTCGCGCATCTGGCTCATGGCAGCAAAGGTGGCGGCAAAGATCAGGATGCCGGGCAGCACCACCGTGCGCAGCCCGAAGCGGTCGACCAGCCGCCCGCCGATCGGCACCAGCAGCGCGTTGATCCACAGCGAGATCGCCAGCGCGAAGGAAATGTTGGTGCGCGAGGTGTGCAGCGCCTCGGGCAGGATGCGCAGGAAGTTGCTGTTGGTGGCCGCGACCATCACATTGGGCCCGGTCAGGAAGCCGAACCAGGCGCCGATGGCGGCGAGGACGGCGGGGCGGGTGAATTCGCTCCGCGCCGGATCGGCATTGTCCGGGGCGATGTCAGTCGCGCCCCTTGGGTCACCGTGAGCGTCAGGGGACAGCGGGATGGCCGATGGCGTGGGGCCCGAGGACATTGTGAGGAATTCTCCCGTTTATTATCGGCCGCCATAAACTGTGATCATGTCTTTGCCGCGACCGCTTATGCAGGTGCTGCCACGGCTTTGCCGTCTCGCCAAGCACTCAAAAACGTATAGCTGATTAATTAGCAGTGGTGCTAATTTATGCT